>Ga0315899_10001831_pt1 | contig 23991 bp, 20 predicted proteins | sample LakEriMetagenome_2_FD_203518 | JGI IMG/M metagenome (GOLD analysis project Ga0315899, IMG submission 203518) | Freshwater fungal communities from buoy surface, Lake Erie, Ohio, United States - Buoy 4 MA112 | ecosystem: Environmental > Aquatic > Freshwater > Lake | place: USA: Lake Erie, Ohio... | reverse complement strand
CGCCGGGGCTTGTCCCGGTTAAGTTCGAAAGTCGAGTTACTGAACTTGGTATCCTGGAGCTTTTCTGCAAATCATCCAGAACCGACCAGTCCTGGAAACTCGAATTGCAAGTTCGATCCGCAGATTAAAACAAGCTCCCCACCGCTATGGGCTAGCCGGAATTCCCAACAGACCGGTTTGGTCCAAGACTTGCTTCGATTAGCTGTTAAAAGATAGGTTGTGGTCTTCGTTACTGTTTTTGCGGCGATTTCCAGCCTGGGAATGTTGGAAAAGCGTGCTAACCTCAAGACCGCTGAGCCAATTCAACACTGCTGCCGTGCCAATATGGCACGCAAAAGGATACTCGCTTTGAAAACCGTGACAGAATGCACCGCTATCCGCATGGTTATTGGCCCTCTAACTCAGAAGAAGCACAATGAAGGTATTAATAGCGACCGACGGTTCCCCAGCATCACTGGATGCCGTGAACGAGTATTGCCGCCTTAGCGCAAGCATTCCTCACGATATCACTGTGCTCATTGTCGATGATGTACAACCCTACGGCATCTTGAACAAAGAGATGCGCCAAAGCGTCGAGAAGCTCCAAAATCAAGTCGCATTAGAAGCTTTTGCTGCCGCCGAGACTTCTTTGAAGAATCATGGCAGGACCGCCAAGTTGGTCGAGCGATCCGGTCATGCGGCGAATGAAATTATAGAGTGGACGGAAAGAAATCCTACCGATCTGTTGGTCGTCGGAGCTCGGGGTGCAGGGTTCGTATCTCGACTTCTCCTGGGCAGCACGAGTGACTCGGTCGTGTCTCACTGCAAGGCATCGGTGCTTGTTGTCCGACCTGCGAAACACCCCGAGAACATCGAATATTCGCCTCATGTAACAGTAGCGTGGGATGGCTCTGATTCGGCCAAAGCAGCTCTCGATTACCTTAAGACATGGAAGCTTACGCCCGATTCACGAATATCTATTTTGTCCGTACTTCCACGTCCACGGGATCTTTCCGAAGAGATTGTCTACGACTCCAAGCACGTCCAAGAGCAAAAATTGCAGCTCGACGAAATTTCTAAAGCGTTTCGCCAGCACTACCATAATGTCGACACACACGTTGTTGAATCGTCCACAGCAGCCTCGACGATCGTCGGTTTTGCGGACCGCCACAGTAGCTCGCTACTCGTCATCGGTGATAAAGGACGTTCAGCGATCCAAAGAATATTAATCGGCAGTGTCGCTCGTCATATTCTCCACACTGCAACCTGCAGCGTTCTCATGGTCAAGAAAGCGACCTAGCCCTTCGAGTATTGCTAGCTTTCTTCGTTTCAGAATCGATCTTCCCTGGAGCCCCCGAATTCGCTATTTCCGCATTTTGAAGAATATGGTTTTTTCCGCGAACACGTTCAAGAGTCATGCAAAATTTTGGGAAGGCGATTCGGGATGCTTCTCATCTCGCTCCGCTTATTCTGCTAGCCACAATCTGCTCGTTGGGTATCGCTTTGCTCTGGGGCTCGAATATCGGAGCCCTTTATCCGGTCATCGAAATCACCCTAAGAAATGAATCAGTCCAAAGTTGGCTTGATAAAAATCATGCGGATACCCAGGCGGAACTCGATAAACTGACGCGGCGAATCGACGAATTAGAGACTAACAACGCTAAGGATCAACGCGGCGAACTGGAATTGATCGATTTACGCCAGCGTCGCGAGGAGAAGCAACGAGCTCTCGCCTGGACCGCGTGGCAAAGACATTGGGCACACCGATTGCTTCCGGCTGACGCTTTTCAAACGATCTGCCTTATCATGGCAGTCTTGGTGGTGACGACGCTAATTAAACATGTCCTGATGCTCACCAGTGACATGATTCTTGGCTATGTTTCATCGACCTTGGTCAAGCGATTGCGTCAAAAAGTCTTTGATAAGGCCCTCGTCATGGATAAAGACTCCTACCAAAGCGTTGGTACAAGTGGCTTAGTGTCTAGCATAACCGTAGCAGCCGACAACCTAACGACTGGTTTGATGTCTTTGTTTGGAGCAGCGATTCGCGAGCCCCTACGTATTGTCGCTTGCCTAGCATTTGCATGCTTCATTTCATGGAGACTGCTGGCTCTCTCCATTATTTTGGCACCAGCCTTAATCGTCATCATTGTCTACTTCAACAAAAGAATTCGAGCCGTTGCTTCGACAATTTTGCGACGAAATGCAAGGTTCCACGAAGTCATGCTGGAGGCGTTTAGTAATATCTTTACAGTCCAAGCGTATTCGATGCAGGAAAGCGAACGAAAACGGTTTGCAGGTCAAACGGACCAAATGCAGCGAGCCCATCTGAAAATGATTTTCTTTTCCGGATTGAGCCGACCGTTTACCGAGCTCATCGGCGTAACCATGGTGGGAATTACGGTTTGCGCTGGAGCGTATTTGGTTGTCAACAAAGAGACACACCTACTCTTTCTTAAGATCCGAGATACACCCCTAACGATTACCGATCTACTTATCTTTTTCGGCCTCCTAATTGGCGCCAGCGATCCACTGAGACGACTATCGGGAGTTTCAGTTGCGATTCAAAATGGTAGCATGGCAGCCAATGTACTCTATGGAATACTGGAGCACTCCACACGTGTAGTAGAGCCTGCCAATCCTACTTTGTTAGCTGGAAGTAAACATGAATTAACCGTCGAGCATCTAAGTTTCGAATACCAGACTGGTACGTCGATACTTAAAGATGTCTCTTTGTCGATTCCCTTTGGCAATACAGTAGCGATACTCGGACACAACGGTTCGGGTAAGTCGACTTTGATTCAACTCTTATGTCGGTTCTATGATCCAACACAAGGCCGCATTACACTGGGCGGAGTTGATCTTCGTGACTTATCATTCGACGATATTCGCAAACGTATCACACTGGTCAGTCAAAACGCGGAGCTATTCAATCGATCTGTACTGGAGAATATCCAATACGGCTCACCAAACGCAACCAGAGAAGAGATTTTAGAAGCAGCTAAACTCGCCCATGCCCATGACTTTATCATTAATTCCCTATCAGATGGCTACGAGACTATCGTAGGTACAAATGGCCAAAAACTAAGTGGTGGCCAACGCCAACGAATTGCGTTGGCTCGCGCGATCCTTCGAAAGCCCGAAATTTTGATTCTAGACGAATCCACGAGCCAGATCGATTTAACGAGCGAAGTCCAAATTCGCGAAACATTGCAAGCAATGAAAGGGACGATGACGATTATCATCGTAACCCACCGCGAGGCACTCCTAAAAATCGCAGACGATGTCTACGACATACGAGCGGGTCAATTAGCAACGCAAAACAAATCGGCTCACGAACAAGCTGCCTAAGGTCCCTTGGCTGTACTTTTCCTAAAGTTCTAGGTTCGAAATGTAGTAACGGTCTAGCCTTTGTTTGGAAATTTTCCTATTACCTTGTTCCAGATATGCTGGTGTGTAGTTTGCATGAGGAAGATACGTTGATGATGAAACATACAGGAAATGTCTTGGGGCGAACTGCAACGTTACTGGTGAAATCAAGATTGCTGACTGGCAGCCGCTTTAGGAGCCAGGGAAATAAAGTATGCGGTATTGCGTTATCGATGGCGATGGGGTTTAGCATACTGTCCGGCTGTGCGAATACCAGCGGATATAACGGACAGCCATGCTATCCTTATAATGCATATCCCTATGCTCCTCAGCCACAATACGTGGCTCCGGGAACGTTTCAACCTGGCGGAGTTTACCCCGGAACTAGTGCGGCGGCCCCAATGGTGCCTAACACGGGCGCACCTATCGGTTCACCTGTTAACGCACCCGGCGGAACCTATCCCGCTGGCATGGCTCCAGCGCCTGGTTACAATAACATGCCTGCCTACAACGGCCAACCCGGCAGCGGACCAGGACAACCATTTATTGGAAGCTGAGTCCGATTGATGAATCGTTCGTATTTAGTTTAAGTGAATTCGCATATGCGAGCAGGCAATGTTCTCGGTTCTGTATTTCTGTCTGTAATTGTAACGTGTCACTCATTCTCGCAAGAAAACTGGCTATCGTTTCGCGGATCTGGTTCTCGCGGCATTGCCCAGCAGTCGATTCCGACTAAGTGGACTGCGACGGAGAATGTTCTGTGGAAAACAGACTTACCCGGTCGCGGTTGGTCTTCTCCGATCGTCGTTAACAACAACGTTATCTTGACAACCGTTGTTAACTCATCCGTAAGCGAAGAAGCAAAAAAGGGGCTCTATTTCGGTGGTGACAGATCGAAACCTCCTCAATCCGACCATCGCTGGCTGGTGATTTGCCTAGATGCGACGACCGGCACACTCATTTGGGAGCGTATGGTAAAACAGGGCGTACCTGAGTTTCCAATTCACATCAAGAATAGCTACGCATCCGAAACGCCGGTGTCAGATGGGAAAAACGTTTTTGTCTACTTTGGCAATGTAGGAGTTTTTTGCTTTGACTTGTTAGGCAACGAAGTTTGGCGAAAAGAGTTAGTGGGCAACCCGATGCGAGCAGGCTGGGGAACTGCCTCATCGCCTATCCTGCATGGCAACAAACTTTTCCTCGTCAACGACAATGAGAAAGACTCTTATCTATTGGCTTTAGACAAAGGTACCGGCCAGGAAATATGGCGCAAGGAGCGAGACGAAAAAAGCAATTGGTCGACACCGTTTATCTGGACTAATTCCCTTAGAACAGAGCTTGTTACCGCTGGAACCAAAGGAGTGCGATCCTACGATTTGGATGGCAACGAACTTTGGTCATTGCAAGGAATGTCGAGTATCACAATTGCCACTCCCTACTCAATCGACGACACACTTATCATAAGCTCTGGTTACGTATTAGACTCGAAACGCCCGATCTACGCGATTCGCCCAGGTGCCTCTGGAGATATCAGTGTTTCCGGTGAAGAAATTGCAAATGAATTTGTCGTGTGGTCACAACCGAGATCTGCACCATACAATCCCTCTACCATCGCTGTCGCAGAAAAATTGTTTGTCCTGTATGATCGAGGAACACTTGCAGGATTTAACTTGAAAGATGGGTCAAAGATCGTCGCCGATCAACGAATACCGGATGGCCGCTCCTTTACCGCATCCCCATGGTCAGCGGGCAAGAAACTTTACTGCTTGAACGAAGACGGAGTGACCTTCGTCTTTGACATTAGAGATGGGGAAGATTCGCTCGAGTTGATATCTCAAAACGCGTTAGAGGCTGACGATATGAGTCTTGCGACCCCAGCTATCTCCGATGGCAAGCTCTACTTGAGAACCGACAAACGCATTTATTGTATCGCAGAGCCATCGAACTAATGTCTTACGGGCCATGATAACACTTGCGACACTGAAACTGACTTTGACTTTATTCGCCTGTCTACTAACCGATGGTGCCACAAAATTTGAGGTAACTACCAAAAAGTCGGACGATCAAGTCGAGATTAAGCAACTTGAATCACAAACGATATTCATCGTTCAAAGCCCCTCAGGTATCAGCCACGCAAACATCACTCGAATTACTGATAAGTGGCCCGCAAATATCTCTTTGCATTTGCGATTACATGGGCTAGAAAGTTTCAAGCTGCAGACCGAGGGCAAGACCGTAAATCTATCCGTTTCGAGCTCATCTACAGAAGTTCGTCAATGGCTAAACGAGAAGGAAGATCGTCCTCTCGACTCGAAAAGTCCATTCTGGATGGAGATTCGACTGCTCGATCGCGATGGCAAACCGACCAAAAGTATCCCCCTCGCAGACGGTTACTTCGAGATCAAGCTTCCTGCAAAAACCTTGGAATCAAACCCTCGCTCTCTCAAGCTTGAGTGGATCGACTTCTACAGGAATTAACGTAATCAAACTGCGATCATCAAGCCTGAAACCGCGGACGTTGCTTGGAGCACTTTCAATTCAGACCATACTAGATACGTACTATAAACGATGAAGGACAAAAGTAGTATTAATCCCTCCAGACGGTTGATACGGCCTTGCCCGCGAAAGCCATAACCGAAAACGAAAAGCACGACGGTGAGCCCCACCATCACGGGAATATCTCGTACCAAAAGGTTTCGATCGCAATCAACAGATCGTATGATTCCCGCTATACCAACCACAGCCAAGGTATTAAACAAGTTAGAACCGAGAACGTTGCCTAGTGCAATGTCATGCTCTCCACGTTTGGCGGCGATCAACGAAGACGCGAGTTCAGGCAAGGACGTGCCGACTGCTAAGATGGTCAAGCCGATAATAAGGTCACTTACGCCCACGGATGTGGCTATCTCAACGGCCCCCCACACTAACGCTCGGGAACTTACAATTAAGATTGCGAGGCCGACAATCAGCCACACAATCGCAGCTCGGACTGGCATCGCGTGAGTTGTTAATTCCGCCTCGATTTCCTCACCCAATGCGTCTTTGGATCGCCTAGCACTGGTCCAAATGGACCAACCGATAAGAATGGCGAAAACGATCAACAGTACGACGGCATCTATCCTCGACACTTGGCCATCCATAAGCTGCCAGACCGCTCCGAGAGTAACAAACGTGAGAATCGGCAACTCAACACGAAGAACTTTCGATTGAACCGCAATAGGACTGATAAATGCCGTTAATCCCAATATGAGCGCAATATTGGTTATGTTAGAACCGTAGGCATTTCCCAATGCCAAGCCAGAATTCCCCTGATAAGCGGCGATACCCGATACCAATAATTCCGGCGCCGATGTTCCGAAGCCAACAATCAGCATTCCGATTAGCAGGGGAGGCACACGAAAGTATTTGGCAGTTGCGGCAGCGCCAAGTACAAAGCGATCCGCCCCCCAAACGAGTGCTGCTAAACCAATGATGATCGCTAGAATCGGTGAAAACATGCATGCCTTTTGAAACTACCCGAGTATCCAGTCAAAGAATCCTAGCTGCTCTAATCTTGCTCGTAACTCATTCTGCTCATCACCGGTCAAGGGACTATTCGGAAGCCGCGGTTGGCCAACATCAACCCCCAAGAACCCCATGAGCGATTTCGCTGCTCCCATATAACCGTAACTCGCCAATAAATCAATCAATTGAACGGATCGAAATTGTTCTTCACGTGCTGCATGCACATCGCCATTTTCAAAAGCTTGAATAAGGCGATTGTAGACGGGAGCCGCGAAATTGTAACTACTTCCGACACCACCAATCGCGCCGCATGCTAGCGCGGCCACCAAGTATTCATCGATTCCCCAGGGAATATCGAAACGCCCACCCGCGACCCGCAGGCATTTTTGGTAAGCCATAAGGTCAGGATTGGTGAACTTCAAACCGACTAGATTCGAAATTCGTTCTGGTGCAAGCTGCAGAAAATCAGGCATAGAGAACGACACACCGGTTAACACAGGTATATCATAAAAGTAAAACGGCAGACTCGGGGCCGCCCCGGCAATCTCAGCACAGCAATCGATTAAACAACGAATTGATTTCGGTTTGAAATAACTAGGCGCCAAGGCCGAAATCGCAACAGCTCCGCAGCTTTGTGCGTGGGCGGCCATGATCTTAGCATCGGACAAGCAATTGCTGCCCACATGTACAATCAATAGCTGATTCGTTGATTTAACTACATCACTCCATCGATTTACTAAAGCTAAACGTTCATCGACCATCAGCGAATGGCTTTCGCCTGTGCTGCCCCCTACAAATACTGCGTGGACCCCGCTGCGCAGTAAATGCTCCGCTTGCTTTTCGATTACATCGAGATTCAGTGCGCCATCCGCTGAAAATGGAGTATGGGTCGCTGCCACCAAACCTTTTAGCTTGCTACCAAATAGTCTTGTATTCAAGAATTACTCCTGCACAGTTTTTGCTACACCAGAAAGTTCTGGACGGGGGCGAATCATTAGAACCAGTAAAACCGAGATGATTGCGAGCGTTGCAAAGCCACTAAAGATAATCTGAAGTGGTACATTTTGGTCTCGCATGACACCAAACCCCCAATCTGCCAGCCCGCCAGCGCTTATACTCACAAAGTTCATAATACCGTATCCCGATGCACGAAATTGTGGACGAACGAGCTGCGACAAGATAGGCATATTGTTGCAATCGAAAAACCCCCACCCCAAACCAAACACGATCAAACACCCGATCGAAGCAATCAACGTGCTCGCAAATCCTACTCCAAATATCGAAAACACAATCAACACCATACCAATCGCACTTACGTAGATCCGTCCTCGCGGATTGGAACGCATCCAGCGGTCCGCAATCCCTCCCCCAACGATTACACCTACAATCGCGGCGATTTGCCAGTACAGCGTTGCCGCCACCCCCGCTTGCCCTTGGCCAATATCATATTGCTTCTTGAGAATGGAGGGCATCCAGTCCCGAACAACCCAGCCAGCCATCGCCGGCAATGTAAAATACAGAACTAGTAATAGAAACGACCGATTTCCCAACAACTCAGTTAATACACTCCAGGGCGATCGCGATGCTCCGACCTGAACCGATGAGCTCGATTTCGACACCGCCAGCTTCGGCGCATCGCGCAGTAATACAACGAGAGGGATCGCATAGAGCATGCCAATACCGCCACAAATAGAAAACGCGAATCTCCACCCGTAGGCGGGGTTGGACGCCACATACCCGCCAAAACCACCCGTGATCACCCCAAGATAAATAGCTAATTGGTGTAACCCCACCGCACGCGAACGTGTCTCCCCGGGATGATAATCGGTAATCAATGCTAAGGCTGCGGGAATGTAGAACGCCTCACTGATCCCCATGAGTGAACGCGCCCAAAGTAATTCCGTATAAGTCGTAACTTGGCCCGTCCACCAAGTAACAGCGGACCACACAAACAAACTTCCGCAGATAGTCAACCTACGACTAAACCGATCCGCAATATAACCTCCAATTAAACTACATACGGCATAAAACCACTTGAATTGCCCCAGCATGAACCCCCATAACGCCTCTTTGTTTTTTGCTTCTCCAAGACTAGGGATCGACTCCATCACAGAGGTCTGCATGGAGGCTAACATCTGCCGATCAAGATAATTAAGTAGGGCGACCGGCATCAATAATACAACCAAAAGCCACGCTAGCCCCGGAAGTGATCTATCTGATTCTTGCATGACTTAATCCCTCGCGCCACCACTCTTCAAACAATTAACTTGGCAACTCACAGGCGTGTCATCCGATAGTAGCTTCCAACAATACCAAAGCATTCGAGGCAAATGAAATGGGCCTTTCCACATATTGCCTTTAAGCTGACTTGAGATTCGCCCGTCGCGATGCAGATATCCATACCACTCGCCATGCTCAGCATCCGGAAAGTTCTTAAAACTCCAATCATGAACCAGCTCATGCCAACCAGCGTATCGATCGTCCTTGGTTAGCGACCAAGCTAAACTGGTTGCAATGATCGCTTCGCAATGAGGCCACCAGAACTTCATATCGTGCCAGTACTCTTGGATGGGAAGATTGCGCAGATCCCGAAAATAGAACAAGCCTCCGTACTCTTCATCCCAACCACGGCTCCACATCCAATCTAACATGCGTAACCCGAGACCAATCAGTCGCTGATCGTTCCGTAGCTTACCTTCGTGCATGATAAACCAAGCGCATTCGATGGCGTGCCCTGGATTGAGTAGACGCCCATCGAAATGATCAATGATCTCGCCGTTGAGCCCGACCGTTTCCATGACCACACCCAAATCGGCTTTTACAAAGTATCGTTCGATCGTCTCAATGGCCCAATCGATCCACTCTGTGCAAGTCCGATCATTGACCATGCGATCACCCAAATTGACTCGCAATTCTTGAGCCGTCGCGATAGTGATCATCAATGGTCCAATACCCCGAGTACCCCTCGTTGATGGATCGATTTTAGCTGGTATAAGATCTCCATCAAATGAATAGCGTAAATAATTGGCGAAGTAACGCAACGCATCACTCTCTGCTCTATCATCATTCGCGGCTCGCGAGTAGGTAGCATTAGCAATCGACGCAAAGGACTCGCTGTAGACGTAACGCCTCATGCGAAGCGGTTTCCCATCTCGCGTCACCGTAAAGTAGAGTTTGCCATCAGAATCACTTCCATGACATCGTAAGAACTCGATACCACTCCGGGCAGCTTCCAGCCACTCGGTTCGTTTTTCCACAGTGTTATAAAGCGTGGCAAACATCCAAGCCCCTCGACCTTGAAACCAAATCGATTTATCGGTGTCAATGACGGTTCCATCTCGATTTAAAGCGGTTATATAACCACCATGTTCACGGTCGATACCATGCCGCAACCAGAATGGGATCACGTCTGCGAGTAGACTATCTTGATATCTTGAGGCAAGCTTTCGCTTTGCGTTTTGGTCCGTCAAAATCACGCTGCAGTTCTCTCCAATTATTGAACTTCCAACCACCCCTATCTTGCGTTCCACGCCGATTGTAACTCATGCAACTTTAATGAGGTTATGATCGCATTGCCATCCTGCGACGACACGACAATCTGCCTATTCGAGGGATCAACGTTGACAGGCTGAGGCACGTAACAGAGTCCTTCACTAGCGAACAACTCGATTCCCGTTCGATCGCAAAGTATGATCAGTCGCTGCTTGCCATTCACTAAAGGGGCACTCGCTCGATGACCAGCCAATTCGATCTCTTGTTTATCGGTATGATATACGATCTCTACACCTCGAACGTTGATCAGAACTCTCTTGGCGACATCTGGTTTGAACTCGATCTCCAATTCCACGAGCTCAGCCGAGACATCCCTCAACGGATTTGGTGAGTCTGGAGACTGGATTAGCTCCTTAGTCGCCGACGATACCACCTCATGAGTATGGGCTCTCAAGCTTTGCAGATCTTTGGCAGGAGCAAAGGTCAAACGCGGCCCATCATCTGTTTGTTTCAGCGCCAGCTCAAGAGGAACTGTCATGCTCTGATTAAAGGGCATGTCTTTGGTTTCTGTTTGCCACCAACCAATAAAGATTCGACGTCCATCAGGTACGTCGCTAAACGATTGTGCTGCGTAAAAACCTCTACCTCGTTGCCCTTTGAGACGTGTCGCATCGGGTAGAAATCTCTTTCCATCAAAATCACCGATTGCGTAATCGCTATTTGCACCTAAGAGAACCCACTTTTTTCTGGAAGCATCACCGTCAACAGCTAGTTCAAAAAAGTCGGGGCATTCATATAAAAATCCGCCACCCGGTGCGTCACCGTTTACGATGCTGGCGAGCGTCCAATCTTTCAAGTTTTCCGAAGTAAAAAAATGCACGGTGTGTTTCTTTTCCCACTCAACATAAAGCACCATAACCCATCGCCTGGACGGTTCGTGCCAGATAACCTTGGGGTCGCGGTTTCCACCGGTCACTTCTTTAACGATGGGGTTATTGCTGTACTTGGTAAAGTTTCTGCCGTCGGTACTGTAAGCCATACACTGCGTCGTTGGGTTACCGGCTGCTGTGTAGAACAGCACTAACGGCGGTTTACCGTCTTTGCCAAAGCCACTCGAATTGTTCCAATCGACCACGGCACTGCCACTAAACATCGGGCCCATCTCATCGGGTAATAGCTTGTCACCTAACTCTTCCCAACGCACGAGATCTTTACTGACCGCATGCCCCCAATGCATGTTCCCCCATGCCCATCCATAGGGATTGTGCTGAAAGAAAAGATGGTATTCCCCATTGTAGAAAACACATCCATTGGGATCGTTGTTCCAACCACGTTTGGGTGAAAAGTGGAACTGCCCTCGCATTGCTTCTCGATACATTGACTCGTCGTCAATGATCTTATCGCTAAGCTTCATGCTACTGAGTGCACTGGAATCTTCATGAAGTTTGTCCACTCTGACCGTGACATTTTTGCCATGCCACTGAGAAACATCCATCGGTGCCCACCAGTCTGGTGTCGCATCTGCAAGCTCAATATCGTTGCGAACAATGAGTTTGTTATCCACCATTAAACTGACGACTCGCTTCGGTGCACCATTTTTGATTGGAAAATGAATGTATCGCGACGTTACTTCGATTATTCTTTCCGAGTTTTGAACAAAACCCTTGGGCTTGGCGTTGGATTGAATAATGTGATCGACGTTGATATGCCCCCAACTCCCCTTCGCTTGGTCGATAATGCGAAGCGTTCCAGATTGGCCTTTGAACTCGGAAACATCCCAGTACTGCAATTCAAGACGCTCGCTGCCACCGGGAGTGTCGTTCAAGCCGGTGGCGGAACGAACGACTCGACTATCGATCACTAACTGAAGAGCCAACTGTTCTTGGTTCTTTCCCCCGCCAATTAAGAAAGAGATAAAATTGCGTTCGATTCGAAATGCTGGTGAGGTCAACGATCCGGTCGAGTTATCGCCATTGACGAACGAATTAACAAGCTGCTGCCCTAGAAATCCGTCTACGTGCATTTGACCTGGCAACGTTCCTTTGGCGGGACCAGCACCAAATGCCTCCCCTTCAACTTTCCATAACGCATAGTTCTCTTTCTCAAAATCTTCTATAACGAGGTCGTCTGTTGCCTGAAAAATCATCGATGCCGAACAAAAACCAGTTAGAAAAACTGTGCAAACGAAGTGAATCCAATGATAACGCAATCTCTTTAACACAGTCATCTCGATGTAGCAGGGAGGAATCGAAGTGTATCGGGGAGCAGTCCAACTTCGGCGAGGTGCATATTGTACGATTTTCAAGCAAGATAAAACAGTACATGAGAGTTAACGACGCAAATACCGTTTGCATGCAAGCTTTAATATCTGAATACCAACGGCTCAGCTTAGCCGAAAGACACTGGTTCGCTAATAGAGGATTTCTGGATTTATCAGCATGACTAAGCCAATCACTACGATCACGATTCCGCTCACTAACTTTAGCCATCTCCCTTGATTCTCTTGCATCTTAGTTTTCTTCATAGTCCAAACAACGATCACGACCATCAGGGTATCATCGAACATGTAGGCTACGATATACAATCCTAGATAGGCATAGTTTTGCCAACTGGGCAATTTTTGCAAAGTAAGCACACTTGTATACAAGGCTGGTAAACCTGCAGTGCAAAGCAATTCGACCATATTTACAAGAATTGCCAGAATTGTCACACCAATTAATGCTCCCAGCAAATTCTGAGCTGTCACAACGTCACGGGCCCGCTGATAGATGCTCGGCTTGGCTGATTCCGGTATTGAAAGTGACACACCCTTTTTAAATGCAAAGAAGTCCTTGATGTGAATTCCCCCAACCAGCAGTGCTAAAAAGCCAAGAGCAACTTGAATAGGACGTAGCAGTCCTATAAAAAGAAACACATTCAGCCAAGCAGCCATAAAGGCATAGTATGCTAATCCACTAATCAAAACGAAGATGCCAGCAATGAGAATAATTCTGAATCGATCTTTAAGATTAACTAAGATCGAGAGCAGAAAGAGCAATATCCACATAGCACACGGGTTGAACCCGTCCACCAAGCCTACCGCAACCGTAAATAGCGGCATGCCTAAGTCTGTTACGTTAAGGCTTCCGAACCATGGTACCTCGATAGAGTTTCGATCGTCCGGACTGGGAATGGAGCCGGTTTCCTTCTCGTTAGCTCCATGAGCCATGGAATCATCCAGCGGCAACATGAGTTCTTGGTCATCGATTTCCAGTTCATCAAACTGCTCGGGCGGTTGGTTCTGTAGCGTATTCAAGATAGCTATAGTCGAAATAGGCAACTTAAGTGACTCACGAAACGGTGCAAGCGACCACCCAGTAGTCACTAATACTTTCTGCTGAAGCCCCATCGTATTTCGTTCAACGCGACCATCGAATTTCCATCTAGGAAATAGTGTATTGGAAGACTCATCCGGCTTGAGCTGCTTTTGTTGCTCAGGCTCAATCATAGTTTTCTTTGGCAGCGGGCATGCCTTGGTCCATTTTTTAAGCAGTTCATCCAACTGCTTCTGACTAGTTTGCTCATTTATAAAACCAATCGATAGCTCTTTACAGAAATGGATGACAGGAACGCTTGTCGCCGTTCGCTTGTATTCGGCGACCAACTGATTCATTTCTTTTATAGCTGACGAGTCTAACGTGATATCTCGATAAACAACTTTGAATGCAGGGAAGCTCTTGAGATAGGAAGGAAGAAATCGCTTTAACGCATCGCATCGAGAGCAGCCAGTACGTACGAACACTTCGACTTTCATGGTATGTTCGAGAGCATTTTGATAGTCTGCGACTGTTTCCTTACCGTAGATTACTTCATTCAAACAATAAAGTAATGGCTTGTCGGTTGACTCTATGTTGAAATGACTCGTGATTTGTGCCAGCCGATCCTTACCCGCCATTCCATCCTGAAGTTTGCGAACAGCTATTAGGATCCCACCCCGCTCGCGGGCGAATTCTCGAACTCGACTTTCCAACTGCTGATCGAGGAGTCTAGTTTGATCGACAAACAGCTCGACGATAACACATCGACTATGGCTCTCGTATTGCGTTTCGTCGCGACAAACGGCCCTAGCATAGTTGTCGCTGGCATTCGACTCCAATAAAAATAAAGCAATGGTAACGAGTGTGTACCAAAGCATTTTGTAACTAGTATTCATTGTAAGTACTTTAAAGGAGACCCATTACAAGGCAGGCTTGCTCACACGAGTCTGCTTTCCAAAGCAACGATTATGACGCCAGCCATGTCTATCGTACCACACCTAAGCTACACGCTTACAAAACTACAACACTATTTCACTTGAGTTTTGGCGAGCAGATCTGACACACCCCATCTCCTGAATTGTGCTTTTCATGGCTCACTGATACGAAATTGGCACGCCAATCAATTGTGCTAGTTTCATCTGCAGTCTATTGTTTTTGACTTCACAAGTTCGAATTGGATCAAACGAATGGGAATCGAATCCAATCTAAGGTTCGATGTCTGCCAGGATGTTTTTGCGGTGTTGTTGGATCGGTCTTCGTGGCCAGCCACCGAAAGGCCACGCAGCTTTTGCAAATGGCTACGCACCGTGACGATTGATAAATGCCGCGACCTAATTCGCAAACACCAGAAGCCAGTTCCGTCAATATCGCTGAAAAGGTAGCAGAAGATTCTTTGCAGCTACTTACCGATCATGGTTACATAGCCTATGTCGCCAGGCAAGCGTTGCAAGTGATGCGAGACTCGTTTGCAGAAACAACTTGGCGAGCATGCTGGGAAAGTGTCGTATTGGAGCGACCTGCTTCAGAAATTGCGTCTGAGTTAGGCATCACGGTGAACGCGGTATATCTTGCTCGCGGTCGAGTGCTCAAACGACTGCGCGAAGAACTTGCAGGGCTTTGGGAGTAAAAACGCTTGAACGATTGAGTGGAAAAACATTGGCTTGTTTGCCGTGATGGCTAATTGAAACTGTCCTAACGCGCGTCGAATTGTTGACGCAGCGATACCAGCAACTCCGCTAACTGCTGTGGGCTCATTGACTCAAACTCATCGTCGGTCATCACTCTCAAACCGAGTAATTCCTGCAGAAGTTGAATCTTACCTTCCGCTTTTCCCTCCGCCTTACCTTCCGCTTTCCCCTCGGCTTTTCCTTCACCTTTGGCGATTCTCTCGATGGAAGTTACGTATGGCATGTTTTTCTCCTTTTCGATTTGCTGCACCGCATATCTAAATTGTAACTCAAAATCGACGGGCAAGTCCATCACCCAGTCGATAAAACGAAACAGACTCCTCACTTGATCCGCTGGCCACAACTTTTCATAAAGACTACGAGCCAACTCAATCTTAAAGCGAAATCGGGTGTCTGGCGAGTTAGAGGTACCTTGAGCTCGCAAATGGGCCGCAATCACAGTCGCAAATGGATTCGTCGATTCCTTGAGCTCTTCGATTTGATTCGCGAAATCCTGAAGCTTCACAGTCGGATAGGAAAAATGCAGCTTACAGCCCAGCGTATCAACTTGCCAACTACTAGGTCGCCAAGACTTTGAGTCGTCGCCCAATACTCCGATACATACGACGGGCTCTTGGAAGCGATCCAAAATACGGTAGTAACAGGTGAACATTCTTTCTGCGAAATCAGACTGCCTGGTGACTTGAACCTCCGTGTGAATCAAGAACCACGTTGGCAAAGCATGGCCACGGAATTGAGCTCGAAAAAGTTTGTCAGCAACCCGACCCGGAGTCACACTTTTAGGAAACAAGTGTGGCAACTCTTGTTCGTGATTTTCGATCGGACTGCTCCAATCAATCCCGTTGTGAATATCGGGCAAGCAAAGTTCAAGGAAGCCCTTTAGATAGGCATCCAGAACCTCCTTCCAAGGATCATCGTATTCTGTCATTCGTCACACGATCCTCTGCTACAACACCAGTCTGACAAGAAAAGCATAACACAAAGCGAGTCCTGGCGCAAAAACCGATTTCTTGCCCATGGACAATTACTAACCCTCACAAAAAATTTTTAAATCCGTACTTTCTCAAGACAGGATTACTCGGTTTGCTTCGTCTTCCTTGACGGCCACCTCGAAATCCTTCGTTGTTAACGACCATCGGCATACGACTTTTTAGCTAAAATATTGAATGTTAAATTGGGACCACTTGAGAAATTCCTTCCAGGCACAGCGGACGAACTCGAAAACCGCCAATCCGAAACCATTCTGAGTCAATCGGCAATACTGTCCAGCGATCCACTGCCTGTTGCCGTAGATGATTCACTGATCGTTTCGCTCCGTAAAGACATCTCGATCGATCAAGATGACGAGACAGCTATTCACCAAATGTCGGATCAACTGGCTCGAATGATCCCTCGTACCGACATTAGGACTGAAGAAATCAAATCGCTCTTTGACTCGCCGCCAACAAGCGATTTCATTTGCCGCATCGGAAGCAGTCTGCTGCCGAGCGATGTCTACCAACTAGAATTGAAAGATCAGACCAGCGAGTCCTGGTAGAGTCACCGAATCTCGTTTCCTCTCGACAGAGGCAGCCATAGCAGATTAAGTTGACGTCATTCCGTGTTTCGCGAATCACGGCTAAACGCACTTCATCACAGGAAGCCACCATAATGGAAATTCCATGGGTCGATTGGTACAACTCGCTCGTAAAGCCCAGCTGGACGCCACAGCCTCGGACGATCGGCCTCATTTGGCAGATTCTTTATCCCGTGATTCTGCTTATCTTTGGCTACGTGATCGTTCAAGCGATCCGCAATAAGTTGAGTTGGATGATCGCCTTACCGTTTATCATCAATTTAGTTGCCAATCTAATCTTCACACCGATTCAGTTCCGAATGAGAAATCTTCCCTTGGCATCGATCGACATTGTGATCGTGTGGGGAACTATTCTCTGGAGCATGGCAGCTATATGGTCTCATTCCAAATGGCTGGCGATCGCCCAAATCCCTTACCTCGCTTGGGTCTCCATCGCCAGCGTACTGCAATGGACCATCACGATCTGGAACTGGGGAAAATGATAGCGTTACGAATGTTCTAAAGATCCACTCTCCATTTACGCAAGATTTTTTTTGGTGTAGTTGATCGACCGTCTAATTTATCTATGATCTACCGCAACGAGAGCTACATCTAGGGTTTATCTTGCATCAAGGAATACGTTACTGCCAAGGCATGATTGCCGCGGCCTTAACGGATTTCTACAGGCGAATTTTTCCGCTTTGAAAGGAATTGGATAACCACCCAGTGCTAGCGTCGCGCGTGCCCATTTGCGCGAATCAATTTTGGAGACTGCTCAATAGAAGGGAATCTAACGCATGATGGAACTTTGGAAATATCATGGAGCATTTCGCCGGGGCTTTGTAGTATTGGCAACGGGTCTTGCAATCCTTCTAAATGCACTTAATTCACGAACTCTTGGTGGCTTAATCCTTGGAACAAATGAGCTTGGAACCAAGCAAACGATCAGTGGAGATGGTGCAGTAGAGGTCAATCTAAGCGGATTTGGTGGCCGTTTCTTTGGGCAAAACGTTTCGAGCATCTGGCTGGCTGAAAACGGATACTTGAGTCAGAGTAATATATCCGGCAATGATTTCTTCTCCGAGTCATTCGCAACAAATTCGGCACCTCGAATCGCAGGTTTTTGGGACGACATCTACGTGCTTTCCGATGCAGACGGAGCAGGGCCACAACAAGGAATCTTTTTCTCAAACAAGCCGGGGCAATACGTTGCCGCAACTTGGTCACAGGTATTTCTGCTCAATGACTTTTCGGCTGGTGATACTATTACCAATCAATTTGCACGAAGCTTTCAAACGGTCTGGTTTGAGGCAGACACCGTCCTGTCTAATTTTCAATTCAGAAGGGATGACATTGTATTCGGATTCGCAGGATTCTCTGCTGGTAATATTGATGCCACAGTAGGCATCCGAGACAGCTTACAATATTTTACAATTGACGATGCGATTGGAAGACCGGCTGGCCAAGCACAGGGTGGAGTCATATCGACCACAAGCTCGCAGCCTGGCTTCCCCAACGCTCACTTGCTCCCCTGGGAAGAAGATAAGTTTCTACTATTCCGTTCCGTAGGAGATGGGAGTGGAAATTTTTCACACTATCGAGTTTCCGTCGAGTCATTTTCCGCGGTTCCCGAGCCCGCGAGCGGAATACTCTTGAGTGCAGGTGCTGCTGCAATATGGTGGTTCAAGCGACGAAACGCGAAGCGCCGTGCATGAAAATGAGAGCGAACGCTCCCCATCTTGGAAGTTTTTAGCACACCTAGGTCGACAATGGTTATAACTCTACCTGGAAAGTAGAAACAGAAGCGATCACCTTGCACTTTTTGCGTTATCTAGATCGGTCACAGTGATCTTTTGATCGTAGGTTCTTGGTGGACCGTCAGGACTCTTAACTTCGCAACGTAACGTGTATTCACCCGGGCTTAATGGGTTCTCAATGGGGAAGAAAATGGGGAATGTGGAATTCGGCATCGCCCACTTTCCGAACCCACCGAGTACGGCAGCCCGATAGCCCGATTCAGAGAGAATAGACAGTCGAGCGTCGATTGGGATATGACCAACACTAGAATGCGAAATTTTGGTACGGAAACCAACCTTCTCTCCCGAGCCATCCCAAACCAAAGGGGCGATTTCTAGTTCTGAAGACGGAAGCTTTTTCAAGACCATCGCGAGCGGTAGCTTCTTATGTTCCACCTCGGCCGATTTAGTAGAGGTCGATTCAACATGTAGAAAACCAAAGCGAATACTCTCAGACGATTGAGGTTGTCCTTTTAGCGTCAACGAGATCTTGCGAGATGCACCAGGTGCCAAACTCACTTCCCCGGGTTGGACCGATATTTCCCCCAACTCTAATCCGCTTTCAGATTTTGGAACTAACTTTACCGACTTTGTGTGAGGGCCACTGTTTTTCAAAAGGACGGTAACCCTCCGATTTCCCCCTCGAATCTGGGAAAGTTCGATTTGGGCGGGCGACACTTGAACATCTTCACCAACCTGTGCGATAAGGACTTCTTGCGCCGGAAACTCTCTCGCATCAACAGGGAGTGGAAACTCCTTTTTCACAACAGCTTTGTCACCGACCAGAATCTCTATATCGACTTCATAAGTTCCGCTTGCAATAGCCTCGGGGAGAAACTCTTCCAGTCTGACTTTGGATTGCGGTAGAATACGGCAGATGTATCGAGACTCGTCTTCAATATCGGATCGAATAGGGAGTGCTAAACGCAGTGGCTTGTTCGAACGATCACTTGGCGAAGAACGAATTCTGGCTCGCGCCTCAAACTCGAATGTAGAATCGGTTGGATTAGAAAGAACCAATTGAAACCGAGGGCGTCCATCTTGGGATATCAACCTAGGTGGTTCCAATCGTAACTGTTGCGCACCCTCGCCTCGAGCCGATTCCAAGTCTAGATCAAGTCGCAATACGTATTGCGTCATAAACTTCACAGCTGCCTGAGTTGTAATAGAACCGTCGGCAGCACGCTTGGTCGTTAGTCCAGGATCGCGTCCTAAATCTCGAACCAGAATGCCGACAGAGTGATGCTTTGCATCCGATTTTGGTAATCTGACAAAGCCCTCGATCGTCGCAGCTTTGTTTGCGGAAAGTTGCAATTTGGTTGGAGTGATTAGCGTAACGAAGTCTGCCGTTTTTGCGTCGACGTCATGAAGAATCTGCCCAGATAATTCTTGCCTCAACCCCATTGGCATGACCTCGATTTCGCCGTCGAATTCCGCGTTTAAATCAAAGGTAAAGGGGAGTGCATCTCCAGTTCTACCGGAAATTCGATGGGAAAGTGGCTCGATCTGAAACGAGGGCGCAAACGTTTCCTCAACCGAGATCTGGCCAGGAGTTCCCGATTGTTTCGTTTTATTTGGATCTTGTTGTGCGAACGCGTTTGCACCAAGCCCCACACAAGCAATCAAAACGCAAAGGATAATAGCGAAACTATGGCGCCGAATCTCAGGTTTATAGACCATAATGAGTACGAACTTATTGAAGTCCTGAATTATAGGGTGGAGTGGTTAGGGATTCATGGGGATAGGCAACAGCGACGAAGACTGCGCCCGATAATTTGTATTGACTGTAGGTGATTCCGCGGGCACGATCCGTGGTGAGATAAAAATCGCCACCTCGGCATCTTGCTCTTGCTTCTCGACTGTCTGAAATAATTTTCCCAGCAAAGGTATTCGACTCAATCCAGGAATTCGGTTGACTCGATCCACAGTCTGCCTTTGGACAAGTCCTCCAATGACCACAGTGTGCCCATCTCTTACCACAACATCCGTCGAAACTTGTCTACGATTGATGATTGGGAAGGGATTGGTTGTTAACTCTGTACGTGAATCTTGAGTTCGAATATCTTCGCTGACCTCGGCTTTGGCGATACGACAAGAAACCATATCACCATAAACTCTGGGTATGATATCGAGCGATATACCAGACTCAACTTTCTGTACATCTTGCCGGAACAATAGATTACTATTAGCGGGTTGCAAACTGAAAAAGGTTTCGCGACTTATAGAAATTTGCGCTTTTTCTCCATCCTTTGTGGTGACACGCGGTGCAGCTCGAATGGTGATGTAACCCTCTTGAGCGAGCAGCCGAACGAACGCTGAGGTCACCGCAAAATCGGCAAACGTATCGCGTAATCCTTCGCGACTAGCAGTGCCACTAAAGGATAAGCCAGTCATGCCGGCTTTCAAACTATCAAGGCCTTGAACTCCGACGACATGCCCCCAATCGAGCCCAAAGCGGAACCCTTTATCGGGAGACGTCACGCAAACGATCGCCTCTAATTCCACTTGTGGAACGGGCTGATCCAACTCCTCCAAACGTTCGAGGATCTCCTTAGCCTTTGTGGAGTGGGCCTCTATGACAATCATGTCTCGATCATTCGAAACTTGATAATAAGGTTTGTATCGAGGAGGTAGCAGACCCACAAGTGACTGAGCCGAGTGATTCTGAGGCTGATACTGAAACCGATCAGCCACCTGTGAGAACAAGGGTGAATCAGGTGTTCCCGTCGATACAATGTACTTATCACCACGTTTGGCGTAGACCAGACCTAAAGGCATCAGCACTTTCTCAAGTGCCTGCTCAAATGAGTCGTTTTCGATTTGAGCGCTCGTTATTCCACCAACGGAATCATCTACTATGATCGATTGCTTGGCCGCGGTGGATAAGATTGATAAAGCTTCTTGAATGTCCGTTTGTTCGAAAATCTCCGATATCCGCTCATCCAAAGGATCGCGACCCGCGTCGACAACTTGCCATGACGCTTGCGATATTTGTGAAGACACAGGATTAAACGGGGTTGTTGCCGAAGCCAGATAACTTCCAGACGGAGGTGATGGTTCTCCGCTCAACCTCGAATTGATCGTCGCTGGTTGGATCACAGGGGGGCGATCGATCGACTCCTTAATTGCTTCTTTATACAACTGTTCAATCGTTTTGCGCTCTACCTTTTTCGGTGAAACACAGCCAACGCCTGAGACCAATACGAGAGCTACTACGTACGTGACCCGTCGGCAATGCCTAGCCCAGTCATGGATGCAGTACAAAGTAGATTTCTGGGTGCTACGAGGCATGGAAAGCGAATTCAAGATGCGGTGACAAGCGGGATCGTACGCGGTTTTTACAAATTGCGGTAAACCGCAACAACATCGCTTTTGGTCATCTGCAGAACACGCTCATCGCTAGCAAAACAGAAAGTGCAATATAGCACTTTCTGTTTGCTAGCTTTTCGATTGAAGCCAATTACTTAGCAGCTATGGTACCGGTTACGGTAGTGACGTAGTTACCAGCAGCAAATAAGCTGAAATCTTCTGTGACGAATGTTACCTTGAGATTCAAATTCGCACGGCCAACACCGTTGCTGGATGCACCGACTTGTGCAATGTTGTCGTTGGCGGCAAAATCGGTAGTATCGGAGGCAGTGTCAATTTGCCATGCCGCTGGACCTTGGGTGGTCCCGACAGCTAGCTCCAACTTTGCGTTTCGCTTGAACGTGTTGTCTTCTGAGTGAACGAAAGGAGCTGCGGTTGCAAACGTGACGGTCACGCCATTTCGAACATTGCCGCGAACCACCCACGCTTGATCGGGAAACGCTTGAGGATTATCGGATTGATCGTGAGTCAGACTAACAGCCGTGGGAGCGGTGATGCTAAGGCTTTGAGGCACGACAACCGTGAAGCCTTGATTGCCGGTTTGAGCCATCAATAGAGTAGGGGAACAAACGAGAGCGGCTGCAATAGCCGAACGAAGAAGAGACTGAATCTTCATTGAAAGGGGGCCTTCTACAAAAGGGTTTATGGAATGTAGCTCGGCCTGGTTGAGGGCTTGCCGCGACTCAAACTAAAGGTTCGGGGCTGTGAACCATTTGAGCCGTGCCGAGCTTGGGGCTCAAAAAAGTAAGTCGCCTTTAGTGAAAGTCCAAAAATTCTGGCCAAAAACGACTAGATTAGCCAGGCTTATTTAACTTGCTTTTAAAAAGCTCCTGCTGGACCGAAAACCAACGTGCAGTCTAGTAAGAGTGGATTATTGCGGACCTTTTTTGCTGTTCGCGGCGGGCTTCCAAGCGGGCGCGGGTCATGCGATCGCGCAAGCCACCTTCGGCGAGAAAGGCCTTTTCCAAAGCTCGGATTTGTTGGTCGAGAAGGTAGTTAGACTGATGAATCAGGCAGACCAGAACGTTAGTGACAATGTCGCCGGAACGAGTATCAATATAGGTCCTATAGATCTCAAAGGGCAAATCTTTCTTTGCCCCCAGTTTTCGAACGAACGAGGCTTTGCGGGAATCCTTTTCCCAAAGAGGATGCCCCCGAGTTCATAGAAAATCGCGGTAGTCTTCTAACAATTCTTCCAAGCTAGCTCGAGCCACATTGACCAGTTTGATCTCTGTTTCTTTGGAAGTAGCACAGGCCATGCAGCTTTCTAGGATGTTTTGTTTTCCTGACCGCGCTGCCAGCACCATCTGGTCCAAGGTGCGGTCACGTTGATCGAGAAAGCGTGCACCGAAGCGAATAGTACAGTCGTACACAATGCGAGCTTTGCGAAAGGACAGCAGATCCTCGTGACGGCCGTGCGTTGGAGTAAAACCATTCGTGGTGTAACTCCTAAAGAAAAAAGGGCGCATAGGACCAATGGAACATATAGGTCCTACAGGACTCATTCGACCTATTCGCCTAAGCCGGCAATTATTGTAACAAGAGCGCCGAGTGGTGTGGGGCTGAGAGCTTTTGGGGGAAAAGAAAATCCCTCAATGAAGAACCCCAGGTAAACCCTGGTTTTTTATTAGTGGACGATATTGGACTCGAACCAACGACCCCCACGATGTCAACGTGCGTGCGAAACACCGCAATTGCAGGAAAACAACTAGGAAATCGCGAGACCCGCGAACGCTTGCACCACTGCTTGCACCAAATCGCGAAATTGATCGAACAGAATCAGCTTGACACCTTGGTTGATGTATTGGCCGAATCGCTCGAACCCACCGACCTCAAGCGGTTTGCCTTCACTTTGAACAATCGCCTAAGGGGGAGCTAATCATGGATGGGCTCGGGGACTACTGGTCAAACTCTTTTTCTATCGTCTTCTTCTTTCTTACTAT
>Ga0315899_10001829_pt1 | contig 24011 bp, 16 predicted proteins | sample LakEriMetagenome_2_FD_203518 | JGI IMG/M metagenome (GOLD analysis project Ga0315899, IMG submission 203518) | Freshwater fungal communities from buoy surface, Lake Erie, Ohio, United States - Buoy 4 MA112 | ecosystem: Environmental > Aquatic > Freshwater > Lake | place: USA: Lake Erie, Ohio... | reverse complement strand
GAAAGCGCGCCCAGCGTGAGCGGGTTGCGGCGCACCATGATGCTGCGCACGCTCAGGACAAGCTGGGCGGCCAGCAGGAACGCGAGAGCGGTCGGACCGATGATGCGTGAGTCGCTCGATGCGTTCACGATGGGCAGGGTCGACAGAAGATCCACCGACAAGCCGGCGAGCAGGGCCGTCCAGCGCACCGCCGTGGGCGGCGCAAACATGGCGACCAGCGTGAGCACGCACAACACGAAGCTGGGCGAGATGGCAGTAGCGCCCAACGACAGCGCGGGCCGCAGCGACAGCTCAAGCCCCAGCGCAATCCAGAAGAGAAGGGCCAGCCCCAGCTTGTTCATGGGCGGCCTCCTTGCCACTGCTTGCTTTCATCTTCACCCGCGATGCGATCTCGCTGCATGGGCAGTCGCAGCACCACTTCGCCCACGCGGGAAAGATCGCCAATGACCGGCCGCACAGTGATCTGCTTGCGCAGGGGCTGGCGCGGGCTGGGCGAGACATCCTCGATCTTGCCGATAATGAGCATCTGCGCGTGGGCGGGCCAGCCGGCGTTGTCGAGCAGACGCACTTCCTGCCCTGCTGCGGGCTCGATGGGCTTGCCGTCTTCCGTGCGTTTGTCTTCGACGTCGCCCACCAGCGTGCCGTCGCCTGCCGGTGTGAGGCGCGTCTTGAGGGTCATTGCAAGACCTTCGACGATGACGACGCCTTCGAGGTCTCCCGCGTTGCGTGCGGTGATGGGCGTGATGGTTGCATCACGCGAGCGCACGGCGGAGACTTTGCCCAGCAGGTGCACGAAGTTCACGGTCGCGACATCGCCTTCGCCCAGACCCTCGCGCGTGCCTGCTCGCACGGTAAGCGTCTTGGCATCGGTACTTGCCATGATGACGGACGCAGGCACGTGCACGACGCCGTCGGGGGTTTGCGAGATCATGATGCGCTGCTGCTCGAGCAGCGTGCGCAGGCGCGTGGCTTCGGCGCGTTCCGCGAGCAACTGCGTGCGCAGTTCGTCATTCTCCTGCTTGAGCTGCGCGAGATAGGTATCGCTGGGCGGCGCGGGCGTGGGCGCGACGAACTGCACCACGCGGTTAACCGGCCCCGAAACAGGCGCAACCAGCATGGTGGCAAGTTGGCCAAAGGGCGAGACCCAATCTCGCTGCCACCGCGCGGGCACGCACAAGGCCAACAACACACATGCGCCGATGCAGATCGGCAGTGCTTTGTTGGTGAGTTTGGGCGTGAGGATGACCATGGGGTGGGTCGCGGAGGAGCGGAGAGGAGCAGAGGAACGCGGAGGGGATTGAGAGTGGAGGGTGGAGAGCGGTGAACAGAGAACAGAGAACGGAGAAAGGTGAGCAGTGGGCAGTGAACAGTGGGAGCAAGTCATGTCACAGTTTGTCGCGCAGAGGCCGCCACGGGCAGCGAACGCGCGTCTTCACTCCACCACCACCTCCGCGTTTCTCCGCTTTGCTCCGCTTCTCCGCGACGCCGCATTCATCTCAACCCACGTCGTTTTCGAGGCTCGCCTTGAGCTGGTCGAAGTTTTCGAGGTACAGCGCAGTGCCGCGGGCGACACAGGTGAGCGGATCATCAGCAAGCTTGGTGGGCAGGCCGGTTGCCTTCTCGACCACCTGGCACAAGCCGCGGAGCAGGCTGCCGCCGCCGGCCATAACGATGCCATTCTCCACCAGGTCCGCCGCGAGTTCGGGCTGCGCACCTTCGAGCGTGTGCGTGATGGCTGCAATGATCGCCGACACGGGCTCGCTGAGGGCTTCGCGCACTTCTTCGCTGTTGATTTCGGTCTTGCGGGGCAGGCCGCTGATCATGTCGCGGCCACGCACGTCCATCGTCAGTTCTTTGTCGAGCGGCGATGCGCTGCCGATCTCGATCTTGATGCGTTCGGCGGTCTGCTCACCAATGAGCATGTTGTAGTTGCGCTTCATGTGGTTGATGATCGCCTCGTCCATGTCATCGCCCGCGACGCGGACGCTTTCACACACGGCGATATCACCAAGGCACAGCAGCGCAACGTCGCTAGTGCCGCCGCCGATATCGACGATCATCGAGCCTTGAGGCTCCATGAAGGGCAGCCCGGCGCCAATGCCGGCAGCGAGAGCCTGCTCGATGAGATACACCACGCGAGCGCCCGCGCGGTGCGCGGAGTTGAAGACGATGGACTTTTCGACAGCGGTGATGCCGCTAGGCACGCTGATAATGACGCGCGGGCCGACGATGCGCGAAGAGCCGTTGGCCTTGTTGATGAAGTAGCTCAGCATCGCGCTCGTGATGTCCAGATCGCTGATCACGCCGTCCTTGAGAGGACGAATGACGGAGATGCTGCCGGGCGTCTTGCCGAGCATTTCCTTCGCGACCACGCCGACCGCTTTGCCGTCATTGAGCACCTGGTTGGTGCCCTTGCGCACCGCCACCACCGAGGGCTCGTTGAGCACGATGCCCTGGCCCGGCACCGCGACAAGCGTGTTGCAGGTGCCAAGGTCGATGCCGATGTCAACGCTGAAGACGCGAAGCAGTTTGTCCCAAAGCACGCGAAGCCTTTCCCCGCACGAATAACGACGCGCTCCGGCGTGTCCATTCGGCGGCGTGCTGACCTTCCTCCATGAAGCATGGCGCAGTCGCGTGGAAGGACCGCGAAGGCGCCCACCGGTCTCCGACCGGCGCTCGAGCTACGTATCAGCCGGAGATTATGACGGGAACGCGGGCAACGTGCGTGATTCTGCCCGCCAAACCACGATTTCCCGTATCTGCGGCGACAGGGCAAAACGGGAAAAGCTGTTGCACGTAGAACTCCTGCCAGCCCCGTTCACGCATGTTCGCCGATTGACCAGTCGCCACTGCCGCACTCAGGCACTCAAGCGCTCGCTTTCCCGCACTACGCTCCCCCACCATGCTTTCGCCCGTCACTACCAACTTCCTCGGACGCCTGCGAGCCAACGACCAAGCGGCGTGGTACGAACTTTGGGAGACATTTGGCCCTGTGGTGCAGGCGCAGTTGACCAAGTGGGGCAAGGGCCGGATCGGTCAGGAAACGGTGCGGGACTTGTCGCAGGAAACGCTCGCCGCGTTATCGGAATCCATCGATCGATTCGACCCCAAACGCGGGGTGCGATTCTCGACGTGGTTGCTGTCTATCGCGAAGCACGTGCTGGGCGATGAGATGGATCGCCGCAACGCTCAGAAACGCGGCGGCAACAAGCCAGCAGCAAGCCTGGAAGAAGGCTGGATGGTCGCAAGCGATGAGCCGGCAGCCGACGCGCAGTACGAGGCCGCGGTCTTTCGCGCGAAGGTGGAGGCGGCGATCCGCATCGTCAGCAAAGAGAGCGACTTCACGGATTTTGCCACGTTCCGCATGCGCGTGCTCGAAGGTCAGAGCGGCAAAGACGTCGCGGCGACCTTGGGCACCAGCGAGCCGACCGTGAGCCGCCGCGTGGCACGTGTTCGCGATGTGCTGCGCCGGCGCCTGCGTGACGTCGTGAGCACATATTCGTTCACGGAAGATGAGACAGCGGAGCCGGACAAAGCGGGATTGCAGCTTTCGAAGCACTCCGTAAGTGGTGGCGACGGGTCTGCGGAGACGCAAACGGATGCGCAGGCCGATGCCATGTTTGATCAAGCGATCGGGGAGATCTACTCGCTGCAGGCGCACTTGCGCGAGGAGCAGGCGAAGCGGCAGCAGTAAACGGCGTGTGCAGACGAATGAGGCTGCGGGCCTGTTCTCGACGCGTCGACACACCATTACGTGCCATGACCACGTCGCAACCGCATCCACCGACGATCACACAACGACGCTCGGCGCGGCGTCTTTTTCGCCGTAAGCGCGTACTAGTTCTTGCCGTCTCGCTCACCGGAGCAGTTGTGGTTCTTGCCGCAATCACGTTCTGCCAGGGCGGTCCGCGGTACTACAACCGCAAGTACGGGACGGCGCCGCAGCGACAGCCACTGTCCGCGAGACCCGGGCATTTCACACTGGAATCGCAGACCGAACCGCATACGTGCGGTTTTCACAGCGTCAGCACGGTTTACCGTGCCTTTGGTATTGATCCGCTTCTCGCTGACTTGCGATACCGGCTCGGAACCGATCGCCAAGCACACATTTTCGACACAACAACACTGGGCACGATTCATCCTGATCTGCTGCGAGTCATGAAGCAGGACGGCTTTGATTGCGAGCTGCTTCTGTCGCCCGCGGATGATGTCGCAAAGGTGCAATCACACCTTGCAGCGGGATTTTCTGTCATCATTCTGAGCAAGCCGAAAGGGCTGCACTGGACGGTGCTCGTCCCTGGTGAAACATCAGATGAGGCCGTTATCTACGACTCACTCCAACCACAGCCCATTCGCGTTGACATGAAGACGTATGTGCAATCGTCGGCGATCAGCGCAATCCTGGTCAGGCCAGCCGGTTGAGGTACTGACTCGGACCGCAATCACCGAAAGGGATCGATGGCGGAGCATCACAGGCACAATTGCAATGACGCGAGATACAACGATCGCTTGCAGAAAAGGACAAAAACCAAAAGAGCCCCGCCTGGTTTACCAGACGGGGCTCAAAAGTCGGCGATGACCTACTTTCCCTCAGAGAAGTATCATCGGCAGCGAAAGCTTAACTGCTGTGTTCGGGATGGGAACAGGTGTTTCCTTTCGCTTATACTCACCGACAATCCAGCGGACATGCTTTTCAGCATGTCTGCCGGCTTGATAGCCGGGACAGACGACATATTGACGTTGAATCAAGTTGCAAGTTGGCAGGCGTTATAGAGGAAGAAGATGCAGCACGATCCGCGAAGTGTGCCACTTGCGTGACAAACTCGCGACGGCTGGTTGGCGTGACCATCGACCGTTAGTACCGCTCAGCTACAGGGCCTTTCAGCCCGTACACATGCGGCCTATCAAGCAGGTAGTCTCCCTGCGGTCTCAGACCAAACCTCATCTTTGGAGGGGCTTCACGCTTAGATGCTTTCAGCGTTTATCCCTGCCGAACGTAGCTACCCAGCGGTGCATTTAGCAATGCAACTGGATCACCAGGGGTTCGTCCAACCCAATCCTCTCGTACTAAGGTTGACTTCCATCAAGTTTGGAACGCCCACAACAGATAGGGACCGACCTGGCTCACGCCGGTCTGAACCCAGCTCGCGTACCACTTTAACTGGCGAACAGCCAGACCCTTGGGACCGCCTTCAGCCCCAGGATGTGATGGGCCGACATCGAGGTGCCAAACCGCTCCGCCGCTATGGACGCTCGGGAGCGATCAGCCTGTTATCCCCGGGGTACCTTTTATCCGTTGAGCTACGACCCTTCCACACGGGATCGCAGGATCACTAGAGCCCTCTTTCGAGACTGTTCGACCCGTCGGTCTCACAGTAAATCCGGCTTGTGCTCTTACACTCGACACACGGTTTCCATCCGTGTTGAGCCGAACTTTGCGCTCCTCCGTTACTCTTTTGGAGGAGACCGCCCCAGTCAAACTACCCAGCGCGCACTGTCCGTCGCCCAGATAATGGGAATCGACGTTAGACCACAAACCAAGCCAGGGTGGTATTTCACCTGTGCCTCTTTCCGGACCGGAATCCGGACGTCAAAGGCTCCCACCTATGCTACGCAGTCTAAGCTCGTGGTCAATACGGGCCTATAGTGAAGGTCCACGGGGTCTTTCCGTCTTGCTGCGGGTAGGCGGCATCTTCACCGCCACTACTATTTCACCGAGTCGGTCGTGGAGACAGGAGTCCAGTGATTACGCTATTCATGCGCGTCGGAACTTACCCGACAAGGAACTTCGCTACCTTAGGACCGTCATAGTTACGGCCGCCATTCACCGGTGCTTCGGTCGCGAGCTTCTCTTTCGATGACCCGCTTCCTTGACATTCCGGCATCGGGCAAGCGTCACTCTGTATACGTCGACTTGCGTCTTAGCACAGAGCTGTGTTTTTGATAAACAGTTCCCAGACCCTTTTCTCTGCGGCCTTCCGTGAGGAGAGGCCCCCCTTCTTGCGAACTTACGGGGTTAACTTGCCTAGTTCCTTCACGACCGTTCTCTCGCGCGCCTTAGGCTATTCGCCTCATCCACCTGTGTCAGTTTTGGTACGGGCTATGCACCTGCTTTTCTAGTCACATCTTTGTCTCACTTCGGCCACAAGGGCCTGCCAATCTGGTAAGGCCGTGAAACTCAGACATGCGTTCTCGGTGCTGGCTCAGGAATATTGACCTGATGTCCATCGACTACGCCTTTCAGCCTCGTCTTAGGTCCCGGCTAACCCTGGGCGGACGAACCTTCCCCAGGAAACCTTGGATATATGGCGACCGGGATTCTCACCCGGTTAATCGTTACTCAAGCCGGCATATTCACTTCTTCGCGCTCCACGAAGCCTTTCGGCATCGCTTCACTGCTGCGAAGAACGCTCTCCTACCGCTCTTACGAGCCCACAGCTTCGGCTCTCTGCTTATTCCCGATCATTATCGGCGCTGAATTCCTCGTCCAGTGAGCTGTTACGCACTCTTTAAATGGTGGCTGCTTCTAAGCCAACATCCTGGATGTCACAGCAATTCAACTTCCTTTCGAACTGAGCAGAGATTAGGGACCTTAGCTGGTGATGAGGATTGTTCTCCTCTTGACGATGGATATTGTCACTCACCGTCTATCTCCCAGAATTACACACGTGGTATTCGGAGTTTGGTTGGTTCGGCTAGCCGGTAGGCCGCTCAAACCATCCAGTAGCTCTACCCCCACGTGCTACTTTCTGAGGCTAACCCTAAAGTTATTTCGGAGAGAACGAGCTATCTCCCAGTTTGATTACACTTTGAGTCCTCCCGTCAGTTCATCGGAGACCTTTTCAACGGTCACCCGTTCGACCCTCCAGGCGGTGTTACCCGCCCTTCAGTCTGACCAACGGTAGATCACAAGGTTTCGCGTCTACTCCGTACGACTTAGCGCCCTTATCAGACTCGCTTTCGCTCCGCCTCCGGCCCGTTGGGCCTTAGGCTCGCCGTACAGAGTAACTCGCCGGCTCATTATGCAAAAAGCACGCCGTCATCCCGAAGGACTCCGACCGCTTGTAAGCGCACGATTTCAGCTCTCTTTCACACCGCTCGACGCGGTTGTTTTCATCGTTCAGTCGCCTTACTTGTTCACTATCGGTCATCAAGTAGTATTTAGCCTTGGAGGGTGGACCCCCCATCTTCAATCCGGGTTTCCCGAGCCCGAATCTAATCAATGGGCTCACCAGTTTCCAACTACAGGACTTTCACCTTCTTCGGTCGCACATTCCAATGCGTTCGTAGTTCCACTGGCTTATTCGCTTTCGCTCGCCGCTACTCACGAAATCGCTGTTGCTTTCTTTTCCTGCAGGTACTGAGATGTTTCAGTTCTCTGCGTTCGCTCCATAGTCCCTATGCATTCAGGACTAGGTACTCTTTCGAGTGGGTTGCCCCATTCGGATATCACAGGATCACAGCCTGGTTGCCGGCTCCCCTGTGCTTTTCGTAGGCTCCAACGTCCTTCATCGCCTCTTGATGCCAAGACATCCGTCGTGCGCCCTTGTTCGATCACGCCAACCGGGCGTCGAAACTCGCTTGGTCTTTCGACCTCGCTCACTTCGCGACCAGCTGGTTTTTCGTCGTCCCGGCATATGTTCGGGACGAATCAGCTTCCGCAACCGTCTTGCGACGATTGGTTTCCACCGACAACTCAGCCATTTTTACGCGCTACATATTCTTCTTCTTATCACGATGGCTTACGCCACCGCGACTCGTTGCCATTTGCAGCTTCCTCCTGGCGACTCCCTGCAAGCACGTCACATTGGGAAGCGTGCTTCGCAGAACCGGCAGCTTCGAGTGGTTGCCCACTCTCCACTCCGATACCAGGAGGAGACATGTCGTCTGTATCCGGTTGTCAAAGATCAGGCCTTGCTGCACCCTTGCGGGCTCACTTGGCTGTCCCTTGCGTTTCAACCTTGCGGAAGAAACTTGGGGGAGAAGATACTAGGTTTCGATCCGTCAGGGTCAAGCCAGTTGACCCTTCAATTTTCATCACTTTTGCACCAAAGTCCCTAAACCGTTTCTGATTCAAGGCTTAACCGCCACCCCCGCCGCCACCCCCACCACCGCCGCCGCCAGGACCCGGCCGAGGCGGCGGAGGCGTGGGCCGGCCGCCCGGAGCCGGAGGCACGCTGGCATCCTCTTCCTTGCCCTGACGTTCGCCCAGTTCAGCGTTTGCTGACAAGCGCTTATAGAGCTCGCTCGTGCGAACAGCCTCAGACGCAAAGCTGCTGACGCTGTTGGTTTGGTCACGCAGCACGGCGTGCGTCCGCATGACGGGGTTGTTGTTGCTATCCAGGCCCGGCACCTGACGAATGCCCAGGAAGATCGAGGGAACCGTCAGCACGCGAGTTTCCGGCGGTGCAATCGTGCCCGGACCACGGTCAATCGCGGGCGTTGCAGGTGCGTTGGGGGCCGCGGGCCCGTCTTGGTTGGCAGGGGCCGCGCCGCGGCGACCGGGGCCTGGGCCAGGATCCTGCTGATCGTCAGGCGGCGGCACGCGACGGCCAGGAGGGGGCGTGCCGGGTGCAACCGGGGCCTTGCCGGCCGCAACATCAGCCTTCAGCTTCTCAAAGTCAAAGAAGTTGGGCAGCGTTTCGGGCAGGCGAGCACTCGCGCGGAAGCTATCGCCCTGCTCGACCGAGGCCGAAGCACGGCGGTAGAAGCCGTAGTAGAACTCAAACAACTGAGCGCTCGCGGTTGCACGGCCCGTCAGCGGGTCATTGCCTGCACTCACGATAAAGAACTCGCTGTTGCGATCAATCGGCACCACGCTGGTCCACTCGCTCCACGCCGAGGTCATGAGGCTCTGTTCCGCAAGCTCCTTCTGGGATTCCTGCAGGCCACGGCCAAACAGCGGACTGTTCATCACGATGCGAACGCGGTACTGGTACTCAGCGCCGGGCTCGACCGTGAGGTCGTGAGCGAAGACCTTGATGTCATTACGAGCAAGCCACGGGCGGGTGTCTTCCACCGCGGGCTGGGCCGCGGTGGGATCGTCTTGCGACTTGTCACCCAGGGCCTTCAGACGCTCAACGAGGCGTGCACGCTCGTCTTGCAGCCGCTTGATGTTCCGTTCCTTGTCCTGCTCGGGGTTGTCGGCTTCGCGACGCTCCGGAGGCGGCTGGCCACGGCCGCCACCGCGACGCGGCGATTCGTCGCGATTGGCCTCGCGGCGAGGAGCAACCGGAGCTGCTTGCAACCGGCGGAGGGCCGTATCGATTTGGCCGATGCGGCTCTTGAGGCTGCGGATCTGGCGAGCGTTGGGGTCTTCCGTCGTCGAGACAACCATCTCCGATGGCGGTTCCCATGCGGGACCAGCGATCGTGCGATAGAACTCAGGACGCAGAATCTCGTCCATCGCCACGGTGACTTCTTCCACCAGCGGCGGCACATCGCCCGCGCTGCGGGCTTCTTCCTTCCACACATCGATGAACGCGGCACGACCGGGCATGGGCGGCACCGTGGTCACGGCTTGGTCTTCCGCCGGTGTGCGACCGTCAGCACCGCGCACCAGACGACGCTCCACTTCGACACCCACGATGGTGATGCTCGGCGTTTCCGTCGCCACATCGCGCCACCAGCTCTGCGGCATGGGCTCGATGGGGCCCGGGCCGTCAGGGTCGGTCGCGAGCAGCTCGGCAACCTGAGCGCCACTGAACGTGGCTTCGATGCTCACGCTGGCTTTGTCGAAGGGCTGCTGAGGCGGCAGAATTGCAGCCAACTCAGGCAGGCTCGCAGCTTCCACGGGGTCAATCGTCGCGCGATACGGAGCGGCCACGACGGCGCTGGGAGCTGCAACGGTGGGCAGGGCAAACGACGCGTTGGCGACCTGCACCGCAGGCCCCGACACGCGCACGCGCGGATTGGGGCCAAAGGGCGTGGGTGACGTCGCGGTTGCGACGGCCGGCGCGTTGGCGCCGAGCTTGAGCCGCGACGCGAGATCGACGTTGGGAATCTCGGGCAGGCGAGGTTCCGCGGCTTCGATGCGGGCCCGCAGGCGGTCGGCCTCGGCCTTCACAGGGTCGAATGCGTCGGCCGGAGCGACGGTGTCGTTACCGACTTTGACTTCGGCCTTCTGGATGAAAAGCTGCCACACCAGGCCGCCGGCGAGTGCGATGCCGCACAGGCCCAGGACGCCCTTCTCGATGTGCTGCTCCCAAGGCTTGATTCCCTTGAGCTTCATGTGAACTTCCTCGTGCTGAACGCGGCCGGATCGCCGCGTGCGTGGTTGTGATGTTGCGTGAGTGCGACGTGAATGAAGGACGTCAACTGAGCGTTACGCCGGAGGCGCGGCTTCTTCGACCTTCATGCCCAGGGACTTGCGGAATTCTTCGGGCATCATGGGGACCAGCCAGCTCTTGAGCCAGATGCTCTCCACTTCCAGCGTGACGCGCACAACGTGCTCGTCGCCATAGAAGTAACCCTCTTCCAAAGCGGCCCAGGCATCGACTTCGTTCAGATCCAGATCGGTGACGCTCATGAAGTTCACCTTGGCAATAGCCGCGAGGAACTCGTTGAGACGCGCCGACGACACGATGCACGTTGCCTTGATGCGACGAACTTCGTAGATCTCGTTCCACCCGCCACGCACGCGACCGGTGATGCTCTTGCTCTTGTCCAGCGGCACCATACCCGCCGGCACATCGCTGGTGGGCGGAGCTTCGGGCTCGGCAGCAGTCAGAGCCGCCATCTCGGCGTCTTGCGGAGCAGCGGAAGCATCGATCTCCTTGATGCCGTCCGGCAGGCGAATCTCAATGCTTTCGACGCGCTTGACGACAGCCTTGTCGGCTCCGTCAGTGCCCTGGTTCGCGAGGCGCACCGCTGCGAGGAAGTCACCCAGCACCCACACGTCCCACTGCTTGAGGAACATGTTGTGACGCGTGAGCTCGGCGGGTGCGATGCGATCGTGCACGATCGCGCTGACCGCACGCGATTCCGTCACCGGGCCGCGACGACCGCGCTGGCCGCTCGTCATGCTCGCGGCAGGGTTGGCAAGCAGCGCGTCCATCGACATGTACACGCCTGCCCGGCGGGCGTTGGCCTGCAGTTCCGCCAGCCGGCGATCCTGCAGCTGCGCCTTGAGGCGAGCGGCTTCTTCTTCCGTCAGTTGACGTGCGTTGCTCGTGATCTTCTCGATCTCGCGGGCCCGCATGTCACGCAGGATCTCCTCGAGGCGAGCCGCGTCCATCGGGCCGCCTGCGCGCATGTCGTCGAGCAGCTTGCCGTACGGATTGGGACGGCCGCGCTTGCCCAGCATGGCGTCTTCCATCTCGTTAAGCTTGATGCCTTCCTGCTCGACAAAGATGTCCTTGGCGGTCGGGCTCGCGGCCTGGGCTTCACTCAGCGCAGGCTTGGGGAAGAGGCCTTCCACCAGCGGCTTGTACTCGCTGCGGCCAACGGCGGCGGCGAGCGGGCCCTTGCCTTGGTTGAACTCCACACCCTTGGCTGTCGCGGTCGCCGCCGAAGCTGCGACGCGTTCGTTGGCCTTCTTGAAGAAGTCAATCAGCGCGGCGTTGGGAGCGTTCTTCTCGCTCACAGCCGGCTGCGTGGGATCAACCTGCAGCAGGTTGTACGTGATATCCGCACCCTTCACGGCGGTCAGTTCCTTGCTCGCCGCTTCCTGCTGGGTGTTCACGATCTTCTTGAGCCAGCCGCTGCTGACGATGAACGCCACAGGCAGCACAGCGAGGATGAAGATCACGCTGACAACGATGACGATGTGGCTCTTGACCCACGCCAGAATGTCTTTGGCAGTCACTTTCATTGCGTACCTCCCGTCGTGGGCGTGGTGGCCCCAGCGTCCGTGCCTTCAGCAGGCGGTGTCGGCGGTTTGAAGACGAGTCCGAAGGCGAAGGCGGCGTTGGCCGTTCGCGTCGCAAACAGATCCGCCGGAGCTTCCAGCGGAGCCATTTCGTTCATCGACATGCCTTCGCCCGCAGCGGCACGTGCCGCGGCGGATTCGCCCGCAATGGCACGCACCGGCGCTGTCGCGCGTGCGCCGCGACGCGTGTTGCGAAGCATGTTGTTGGTGTTGTCACCCGTCCCGCGTGCGCCGCGGCGGCTGCCGCCTTCCTGGCTCGACGCGGTCTGTGAGTTGTTGTCCATGCCCGCCGTGTCAGCGGCCGAAGTCTCTTCCAGCAAGAACGCGCCGGTGTAGACCAGTTCGTAGGGCAGGTCCGCACGCAGCCCTTCGCGGCGAGCGTTGTCGCGCAGCCACTGCTGCACCGCCGCCTGCATGAACTTGCGAGGCTCAGGCACCGCGGTGTCAACCGACAGCAGCACTTCGATACGCGGGAACTTCTTGAGCTCGTCCGACCAGTTCACGAAGCTCTCCTGATCCGACTCCGTGCGCGTCGCACGATCAGGTGAAGCAGGAGCAGCCGCGTCTTCGGGCGGCAGATACATCGTCTGCACGCTCATCATCCGCAGAGCCGGCCCTTCGGGCATCGTCACCGGCGGCTGGCCGGGAATGCTCACCGCTTCCGCCCACTTTTCCTTGCGGGCGTTGGCATCGGCGAACATCGCCTGCAGGTCAGCGACTACATATTGATACGCCTCGCGCTTGTCCTGCAGGGCAACCAGGTTGGCTGCCTTGAAGTCGGGCGTGCCCGCCGTTGTCACCTGGGCCTCATCGGCCTGGCGCTTGAGGTCATTGGCCTGACGCAGCGTTTGCTGGATCATCGCATCGGGCCGTGCATCGGGGCCGTTGACGGCAAAGTAGTTGCGGAGCGGGTTAATGAACATGACGCCCGCCGTCGCCGCGGCGACACCGGCTGCCATGCCAAACCACTTGCCCTTCTCGCGCCACATGCTCTTGCGCACCAGCGTCGTGGGCATCAGGTTGCCTGACACACTATTAAGCCCAAGTCCTTGCAGCGCAAGGCCGTACGCAGTTGCCATCTCCAGGCTCACGCGGTTGAACTGGGCGTTGCGATCGTTGGGATCCGCCGCCGCTGCTGCCGCTGTGGCTTCTTCGTTGTCCGCATCTTCCCCAAAGCCGCCGCCGCCGGTGCCCACCTTCTTAAAGGTATCGATGCGGTACACATCCAGGCCCAGCTGCTGCTTGAGGTACTTGCGCAGGCCGGGCAGGTTCCAGGTTGCGCCCACGCCAATCACGCGGGTCAGCTCGGCATCGCGGTTGAGGCTCTGGAAATACCCGATGCTGCGCTGGATGTCTTGGGCAAGGTCCGTAAATACCGGCCGCATCGCTTGGAAAACCTGGCGTGCGTGCTTGGTGTCCTGGGCTTCGCGCTTGAGCTTCTCGGCCTTGGGGTAGCTCAACTGGAACTGATTGACCAGCGCCTCGGTGAACTGGTGGCCGCCCAGGGGGAAGGTCCGGACCCACATGCGGCCGGGCGTCGCCACCACCAGGTCGGTGCTGGTTGTCCCGATGTCGACAATGATCGTCCCGGGCGTCTTGTCGCCAAAGTCCAGGTCGTACGCCAGCGCGTTGTACACCGCAATGGGGCTCTGGACCACGAAGTCAGGCGTGATCCCCACGTCATCCAGCCGCCCGAGCTGCTCCTGCACCCGCTCCTTCGTAATGGCAAAGATGCCCACTTCGAGCTCAGGGCTGTCGGGCGTCACAAACGTCTGGTAGTCCCACTCCACCTGCTCCAGGGGGAAAGGAATCTGCTGGGCCGCCTCGAACTTGATGATCTCGGCAACCTTCTTGGGCTCCACGGGCGGGAGCTTGGCAAACCGGGCGAAACTGCTGTGCCCCGGCACCGAAATCGCAATCGTCGCCTTGGACAGGTCCACTTGGTTCGTGAACTGCCCCAGCGCAACGCGGATCACGTCGTTGGGATCAACGCCGGGCGTCGACAGCACCTTGGGGTGCTGGACAATCGCCCAGTCCACCAGACGGCACTTGCCATCGCCCAGGTTCTCCAGCTTCACGGCCTTGATGGCCGCGGCCCCCACTTCAATGCCCCAGCACACATTGCTCGCCGGCATGCGGAATCACTCCAGAAGGGCCCGTAAGCCCCGAAAACAGGCCGAAATGGCCCAGAACTCAACCACTTAACCACCAAAAACGCAACAAACACCGGTCCGCGCAGTACGCAAACTCGGGGGGCACAGGGTACACACCTGCCCCGCCCGCCGCCGCTTACGCGCAGCCACGATCACTATGAAGATACGAGCAAGGGCAGCAAGGGATGCTGGCCGGATTGTCACGAGTGTGTCACGGGGGGAGGAGAGCAAGCGAGCGAGGGGCGAGGCCGAAGGCCGATGCCCCGCGCGGTGACGTCTTGGCGGGTGGGTGACGTGGACGCGATGGGAGCCCAACAGGGTGGCGGCTTACGGTGCGAGGCGGCGATCGCCAATCACGGGGAGAATGGGAGCATGAACGCAGACGCAGCCTTCAAGGAACTGACCAAGCGCGCGGGTGGACTCCTGCGAGAGCATGGTTTCAAGGGTTCAGGCCAGAATTTCAAGCGTGACTGCGGCGACCAGTGGCAAGGCATCAACTTCCAGAAGTCGTCGTGGCGAGCAGATAAGTCCCAGCCCATCGAGTTCTTTCTCAACATCCACGTCTACTTCCCCACGGTGCAATACGACCGCTTCAAGGCCGCCGCTTCGTTTGATGAGTACGCGTACGGGTCGCACGACATGCAACTTCGCGCCGCTGACCTCGTGGCGAACGGAGATGACACATGGTTCAAAGTGAACGGCCCGTTGCCGCGCCTTGAGAACTTCTCGCGGCGATTCTGCACACTGCTCACCGAGACCATCATCCCCGCGATGGACACCATGCGCACACCCGACGGCCTGGAACGCACACTCCGCCGCGTGCCTTGGATGTGCGTGTGGGCCAATCTGTGGCTGCGGCAGCACGGTCGCAGCATCCACACGTGGAACCCGAATGAAGAAGCAGACTGGACGCAAGACGGCAACGGCCTCTGGTGGCACAAATCCGAGCGGCGTGCGCCTTAATGTGACATCGGCGAGGTTTTTCATGCACGAAACTGTCGGTGCACGCTTCGGTCACCGCGAACTTGTCGTGCAAATCTCGCGATGTGCTACCTTTCTTGGCTGCGGGTGGCTTGTCAACGGCGGCAGCGTGAGGGGCGGCTGGTGAGAAAACGCATCTTCATCGTGGTGATCGCCGCGTGCCTGCTGGTTGGTGCGGGCGTGCAGGTACTTACCGCGGTGCGTTGGGACAAAGATCGCGGCAACGTGGCCACCTTCGGGCCGGACGGACTGAGTTTTGGCTACCTCACCTTCGACAACGGCCGCGTGTGGCAGTTGGTGCGCTCGCACCGCGGCGGCTGGAATATGTTGCAAGCGATTGACTGGCCGCATGCTGATATCCCGCCTCCGCGGCAGACTCCGGAGGCGTTTCGGGCGGGAATGATCAATACCTTCGGGCAACCAAGCGAACCAAAGGAATGGGCTCGCGTCGCGTCCGTTGTCACAGCGCACAGCGCATCGCAATTCGCGAAGATTGATCTCGTGCAGGTTGGCTGGCCCGCGCGCTGTCTGGAGTTCATCCACGCCGACTATCGCGCAGGTGCCGCTGTCACTGCACGTGCCGCCGTCACTGGCGGCAAGACCTTGCGCGGCACCGACACGATAGAGGTCTGCGTGAGGCACAACACCATCTCGCAGTTGCTCAACGGGCGATGGACCGCCGACGCATTGCCCACCGCCGTCATCTGGCCCGGCATGATGATCAATGCCACGTGCTTCGCCGCGACGGGCGCGCTGCTGGCATGGTCACTCCAGCGCCTGCTGGCGTGGCGAGCAACACGACGCCGCACGCGCGGCCTGTGCCCGCACTGCGCCTACCCGCGCAACACGACAACCGACGCTGCGCAGCCCTGCTCAGAGTGCGGACGAGCCTGGGCGTGAGAGCCGACGAAACCCACGCGGCAGACGGGCCAACGCACGCGGCATGCGGCATGCGTGAATCGGCGTGCGTGCCACGCCGCCGCGCACGCACGCCGCGGGCTTCTCCTCCATCTCCCTCTGCGGCACTCTGCGTCCTCTGTGTTCCCGGCCTTCCTGCCTTTGCTTCGCCCCTTCGCGTTGCACGCCGCGCGCGTGCTTGCGCTTACCCCCAACCGACGCGCTTTGGTTTGGTCTTGGTGTCCCACACGGCGGAGCAGGCGGTGCAGGTGCGGTGGTGTGCGGGGCGTGGTGTGGCTGGCGGTGATGCGGCGGGGTCGGTCGCGGGCTGGGCGAGTGCGGCGGTGCAGGCGGGGCAGCGGTTGTTTTGGATTGCCGCCAGCGCGGTGGCGGGTGCGAAGAGGGCGGAGTCGGTGCGGAGACCCAGGACCATCAAGGGAATCTGGACGATCATGAACACCGCGCACAGGAGGACGAAGACTGCGACCAGCCAATCAACCGAGAGCGCGGGGCGCACGAGGATGGGAAACTTCAGCCATGTGAAGTAGCAAGCGGGGAGGAGCGCGAGGGTCGTGGCCGCCATGAACTTGAGCCGACTGGAGGTGGCGTAGCTGCGGGCCAGGGCGGTGATGGCAGGATCGTTCAGGCGCGCGAGTGGCACGCAGGGCTGGGCGATGCCTGCCGCGTCGATGACGTGGCCGCTGACAGCCCATGACCATCGGTCTTTGGGCGCGGGATGCGCAGCGCGAACGGCGTCGAGCTGTTCCAACGCGCGGCCCTGGAGCGTGAGTCGCCATGCGCTGCCGCACTCGGGGCAGGCGGCGCAGCCATCGGCATCGGGCGAGAGACGCTGCATGTCGTAGCCGCAGCTGCGGCAGAGATCACGCGAGGCCATGGCGGCGCGGTAGGCTTGCTGGTCTTCCGCCGTGGGAGGGGCGTTGATTGCCCAGTACCCGCCGGCCCACAGCAGGAGTGACCAGACGTAGATTTGCCAACTTTGAACAGGAAAAACCGAGTTGGCGAAGACAGCCACAAGGGCGCCGCACACGAAGACCGCGAGGATACGAGTGAGTACTTGTCGCGAGAGAGCTTGCCGCCACTGGGTAGCGGGCACGCGCGCCGAGTACGCCTGCATGAGCGCGGCGACCATGTCGGCCTTGCCGGTGGCGTTGGCTTCACGTATGGCTTTGGCCAGCGCGATCGGCGACATGAGCTTGAAGGGGCGGCCGCGGTCGTCGAGCTTGAGGGACGCGGCGGTGGCTGGTGCTTCTGGCGGCGCGACTGGCGGTGTGACGGGCGGTGCGACGGGCAAGACGTCAGACGTTGCGGCGGTCGTCGCTGGTGCGGTGTGGTCGCTGCCATTCCCCATGATTCATAGTAGTTTGCTGTGGCGTGCAGCACGGTGCCATGCGCGATGGATGCGTGCGCGTGATTTCCATCGGCAGGGCTGTGCCGTACCCTGCGCCCATGACTCCCTTTGCCACACGTACCGATGCTCTCTTCAAGCAACTTCGCGCCGATGGGCTGTGGAAGCAGTTGCAGACCATTGAGGGGCCGATGGATGCGGAGATCACGCTGGTGCGTGATGGCAAGCCGCAGAAGGTGCTGTGCTTCTGCAGCAACAACTACCTGGGGCTGGCGAATCATCCGGAAGTGGTGGAAGCCGGCGCGAAGGCGCTGCGTGATTACGGCGCGGGGACGGCGAGCGTGCGGTTTATCTGCGGCACGTTCGGGCCGCACTGGGAGCTCGAGAAGACCATCGCGCGGTACATGGGCACCGAGGCGTCGTACACGTTTGTGAGCGCGTGGACGGCCAACGAAGCGGTGTTTCCGACGCTGTGCGAGCCCGGCGACATCATCATCAGCGATGAACTCAACCACGCGTGCATCATCGACAGCATTCGCCTGGCGACGACCATCAAGAAGGGCGTGCACAAGGCGGTGTATCGCAACAACGTGCTGGAAGGTGAGAAGAGTTTGCGGGCTGCGCTCGAAGCGGCAAAGGCCAACAAGGAAGTGACCGGGCAGATCTGGGTGGTGACCGACGGCGTCTTCAGCATGGAGGGAAGCATCGCGGACTTGCCCGCTATGCGCAAGCTCTGCGATGAGTACAACGCGATGCTGGTGGTGGACGACAGCCACGGCCACGGCGTGATGGGCAAGCTGGGGCGCGGGACGCATGAACACTGGGGCATGATCAACGGCGGCTCGCATGCGGGCCGCGTGGACTTGTTCACGGGCACGCTGGGCAAGGCGCTGGGCGGCGGCGCGGGCGGGTTTGTCGCGGGCAGTCAGCAGGCCATTGACCTCATCATCCAGCGCGGGCGGCCCACGCTCTTTTCGAATGCGCTGCCGGTGACGGTGGCGGCCAGTGCGCAGAAGGCAATCGAGATCACGCTGCGCGAGCCTGAGAGAGTGCAGCGACTGAAGGACAACGTGCAGTACGCCCGCCAGCAACTGAAGGCCGCAGGCTTTGATGTGCTGCCCAGCCCCACCGCCATCTGCCCCATCATCGTGCACGACACGGCCAAGGCGATTGCGATGAGCAAGCGATTGTTGGATCTGGGCGTGTTCGTCATCGGCTTTGGTTACCCCGTGGTGCCCGAAGGCCACGCACGGCTGCGCTGCCAGATCTCTGCAGCGCACACGACGCAGCATATTGATGCGTTGGTGGGTGCGCTGAAGAAGTTGTGAGCGGGTAAAGAAAGCTCGACGTTAGCCACAAGGGGAGAACTGATGCTCACACTCGCCAATGTCGGCCTGCCCATGTTCATGGTCCTTGGCCCGTTCTACGTGCTCGCGTTCATTCCGATCGTGCTGATCGAGGCGGGGATTCTCCAACGTGTTGCCAGTCTGGCATGGAAACGCGCTCTCGTTGCGGCGATCTTCGCGAACTTGATCTCAACTATCGTCGGCGTTCCTTGTGTGTACTTTGCGCTCCTGGGTCTTCAGTGGACGAAGGCGAACGGTGTTGAATTCACGTCCTCACTTGGCGTGTTGTTGCGCTCGCCTTGGCCTTCACCGCCCTACGCGGGTGGTGAAGCAACACTGGTTGCTGCAGCAATCGTTCTGTGCATTCCGTTCTTCCTTGCATCGTGGATAATTGAGTGGATGGTGCTTCGCACGTGGCTTGACGATGTGCCCAAAGTGCAGGTGAGGCGCGGCGTGCTATTCGGCAATGCCCTGACGTATGCGATCATTGCTGTGTTCTGGCTGGTGATTCTGCTTGTTCACACGTGACGGGGGCGCGTCACTTCAGTTACACGCAAGTTAATGCTGCGACATACCGCGCCGCAAGCCGCGATTCTGTTGTAGTCTTGCGGGTTGCATGGATTGTTGAAACCTACGCGGGAAGCCCGAAGCCGCTCTCGATGCCGTCGAGCATTTCTGCGGTGGCAAGCCGCGACACTTCGTACGCCATGCTCATGCCATGGCCCGTGAAGCCGCCGCAGAACCAGACGTGGTCGCTCTTCGCATCGCCCGCGCCATCACGCGAAGCGTGTGAAGCTGCCGCGTTCTCGCCCCAGCACCGCGTGATGATCGGCAGATGATGCGGCGTGAAGCCCATGACGCCCGACCAGCGTGCGGTGATGTCGCTTCGCGAGAACTCGCCCAGCACATCGCGCGTGAAGCGTTCGAGATCGTCTTGCACCCAGGGCGTGACGCGGTCTTCGTATCCCGTTTCCTTCTCGGCGTGATACGTGCGGCAACCGCCCACCACCACGCTGCCGTCCCACGTCTGGCGGAAGTACTCGCTGCCGAAGTTGGCGTAGTAGCTCGCGGCGAGTTGGAAGACGCCCGGGCGGATGGCGAGCATCTGGCCGCGCTTGGGAGCAACCAGCGGCGCAAGGCCCGGCAGCAGCAGCGGCGCGTAGGCGTTGGTGCACACCAGCACCTTGCGAGCGAGCAGTTCGCCATCCGTCACGTGCACTCGCACGCCTGTGCCGTGCTGCTCGATAGCGTGGACCTCTTGCTGCTCGTGCACGGGGCAGAGCAGCTTGGCGCTGAGCATGCGGAGGGCGTGCACGCTGTTGGTCGCGCCGTCGTGCGGATTGACGAGTGCGCCGAGCGTCTTCGCGCTGCCGCTGGGAGAAATCCATGCGGCGTCACGCGGATTGGTCGCTGCGTCCCACCACTGGGCATCGAAGCCATCCTCGCGCATCAGCGTCAGGCTTTCGCGCAGGCGGCCGAGTTCATCATCTTTGAGAGCAAGCAACACGCTCGGCACACGCTGCGTGGCGGGCAACGAGTCGATGCCTTCACGCCGCAAGCCTTCGAGGTTGCGCTCGGTCAATCGCCACAACATGGCGGCTTTGGCCCGGCCATACTGCTTGATCGCATCGGCGTAGTTGTCGGCGCAGCCCCGCATGAGGAAGCCCGCGTTGCGTGCGCTTGCGCCGCTGCCCACGCCCCCCACGACGCCTCGCTCCACGACCCGCACGCTGAGCCCCCGCCGCTGCAAGTGCAACGCCGCCGAGATGCCGCAGATGCCCGCGCCGATGACAACCACATCGCTCTGAAGCGTGCCGAGCCGGTTGCTGCGTTGCCAGTGCGAGGTGGTCATGGCGTGTGCCCAGCCGCTCAAATCAGCATTACGTGGTCAGTTCACTTGGTCAGTTCATCGATGAGCATGGCGTGAGCCTTCATGCCCATCTCAAAGCACGCCATCTCGAACTTCTCGTTGGGGCTGTGCACGCGGTCATCGTCAAGGCCAAAGCCCATGAAGATGGTGTCGAGACCAAGCATGCTCTTGAGCATGCCCGCGACGGGAATGCTGCCGCCCGACTTGATCATGTACGGGGCCTTGCCCGCGGCGCGTTCGAGAGCCTTCATCGCCTTCTTGAGCGTCACGCTTTCCGTGGGCGTCGTCACGCCGTAGCCGCCGTGCAGGTCTTCGAGTTCCCACTTGCAGCCCGGCGGCGTCTTGCTATTGAGCCACGCGAAGAACTGCTGCGTGATGACTTCGGGCTTCTGATCTGCAACCAGGCGGAACGAAATCTTCGCACTCGCCTTCGCGGGAATCACGGTCTTCGCGCCTTCGCCCGTGTAGCCGCCCCAAATGCCATTGATCTCCGCCGTGGGCCGCCCCCACTCACGCTCGAGGAATGTGTACCCGCTCTCACCCACATCCGCAGCGCGCGTCAGGCCAATCTTCGCGAGCGTGCTCTCCGCCGTCACGCCCGTATCCGCGCTCAACTTCGCCCACGCTTCGCGCTCGCCTTGCGAAATCGGGCGCACATCGTCATAGAACCCCGGAATCGTGATCCGGCGGTCTTTGTCGTGCAGTTGCGAGAGCACATAGCACAGCTCTGTGATCGGATTCGGGCACCGGCCACCCCACAGGCCACTATGCAAATCCTGATTGCTCGCATGCAGCGTGACCTGCGTATACGCGAGGCCGCGCACTCCGTATGTGATCGCCGGCTTGTCGCGATCGACCATGCCAGTGTCGCTGATGAGGCAGACATCCGTCTTCTTGAGCATCGCGGCGTGATCACGCACGAAACGCTCGAGATTCGCGCTGCCGCTCTCTTCCTCACCTTCCAGCAGAATCGTGTACGCCGCGCCGTTGGTTGCGTGGCCGCTCGTCTGCTTCCATGCGCGGCATGCTTCGAGGAACGTCGCCACCTGGCCTTTGTCATCCACCGCGCCGCGTGCCACGATGCGCTCGCCGCCATGCTCACCCGCTCGCGCCGCACGCACAACCGGGTTGAACGGATCGCTCTCCCACAGATTGAGCGGATCAACCGGCTGCACGTCATAGTGTCCATAGAAGAGCACGTGCGGACCGCTGTAGCCAGCCTTGGGCGCAATCGTCGCGAGCACCACCGGGTGGCCCGAGCCCTTGCCGCTGGTCACATCGCCCGTTTCCACCAGCCGCGCTTCAAAGCCTAATTCCAGCAACTGGTCGCACGCCCACTGCGCGGCCTTGCGGCAGTCGCCGGCGTACTTGGGGTCAGTCGAAATGCTGGGAATGCGCAGCCAGTCAATCAAACGCTGCTGCGCGGCGGACTTGTTCTTGGCAAGGGTGTCGAGGACTGTCATGCGCAGAGCGTAGGTGTCGGCAGCCGCATGAATCATCAACGAATCTTTGCCGAATGTCGGCGGAATTGCAGCGATATCGGGCATGCGGCGTGTCTCATCCTGCGCGACAACGTCTTGCGCTCGCAGCAACTACGATTGCTCATGCCTTCGACCATTCGTCCCCGTCCGGTTGATGCGACCATGGCCGCTGAGCGGGCCGCGTCGTTCACCAAGCGATCGATCAAGAACGCCAGCAAGCGCGAGCTGCTGCTGACCGCGCTGAGCATGCTGGACCTGACGACGCTCGAAGGTAAAGACAGCCCCGAGAAGGTGCGCGCCCTGTGCGCCAAAGCCGCGCGCCCCTACGAGCGCGACGAACGCGTGCTGGGCCAGCGCTTGCCCAGCGTCGGCGCGGTGTGCGTTTATCCCAGCCTCATTCCCACGTGTGTTGAGATGCTGCGCTCGCCCGCCAACCCCAGCAGCGTCAAGATCGCCGCCGTCGCAACGGGCTTCCCCAGCGGCCAGTTCCCGCTCGACGTTCGCCTCGAAGACGTCCGCCAAGCCGTCGCTATGGGCGCGGATGAAATCGACATGGTCATCTCACGCGGCTTGTTCCTCGCGGGCAAGCACGACAAACTGTGGGAAGAAGTGCGAGAAACCAAGAAGGCCTGCCGCCGCGACGACGGAACGTACGCACACCTCAAGGTCATTCTCGAAACCGGCGAACTCGAAACGCTCGACAACGTGCGCCTCGCCAGCGACATCTCTATCCGCGCGATGCACGAAGTCTGCCCAAGCGGCACAGGCGACGGCAACGTGGACTTCATCAAAACCAGCACCGGCAAAGTGCAGCCCGCCGCGACGATGCCCGTCACGCTCGTCATGCTCGAAGCCATCCGCGACTGGTACCTCGAAACCGGCAACCTCGTCGGCATGAAACCCGCCGGCGGCATTCGCACCGCCAAGCAAAGCGTGCATTACCTCGTCATGGTCCACGAAGTCATGGGCCCGCTCAACGTTCCCGGCTTCGATGCTGTTGCAGGCAACCCGTGGATGACCAACGACTACTTCCGCTTCGGCGCAAGCACGCTGTGTAATGACATTTTGCGGCAGTTGGTCAAGCTCAAGACGGGGCGATATGGCGCGGGGTATGATTTCGCCGAGGCGTGAACGCGCTCGTGATCTGGAAGGGGTTGAAAATGAGAACTCTCGGTTTTGCTTTGCCACTGCTCGCTTTGTTTGCATCTGCTGCAGTTGCACAGACCCAAAGTCGGACGTCAGTGTGGTGTGAGAACGGACACTACTACCGAGTGGTCGTCATGCCGGACGCGTTTTCTTGGAGCGCAGCCCGATTGTTCGCGGAAAGCCAAGGTGGGTATCTGGCAAGCGTAAACTCAGCCGCCGAAAATCAGTTCATTTTTTCGCTCATAAACGACCCAACGTATTGGCGTACCGCCAGCAACTCCAATGCGAACTTTGGACCGTGGATCGGCGGAACCCAACTGGCCCAGAGTGCCGAACCTAGCGCCGGATGGACATGGACTCAGGAACCATGGGGTTTTGCAAGTTGGGGTGCCGGACAGCCGAACAACGCTGGTACGACAGGCCTCGAATGTTCAAACGAAAATCGTGTTCACTATTGGGCGAACGGAGCGTCCGTCCGTTCAGCAACGTGGAACGATCTGGTAGACGATCCGACGAGATGCGGCACCAACGCCGACTTCGTTACCTCGTTCGTCATTGAATTTGATCGTGCGCCGGATGGAGTCGGCTGCGCGCCGGGTTGGATTAGCACCGCTAATGAGATTGCTCCGCCCTTCGCGCAGTTGGGCATGATGGCTCACGATTCGCTCCGACGAAGGACAGTTTGGTTCGGAGGCGGCGACAACTGCACCGACAGTGGCGAGACGTGGGAATGGGATGGCAACGCTTGGACTCGCGTAGCTACTACCGGCCCAGCCGCCCGCCGCGCCGGCAAGATGGTCTACGACTCCGCTAGAGATGTAGTACTCTTGTTTGGCGGCGTTGGTTGCTTTCCAACACATTACGCCGATCTTTGGTCATGGGACGGCACAACGTGGACACTG
>Ga0315899_10001828_pt1 | contig 24021 bp, 34 predicted proteins | sample LakEriMetagenome_2_FD_203518 | JGI IMG/M metagenome (GOLD analysis project Ga0315899, IMG submission 203518) | Freshwater fungal communities from buoy surface, Lake Erie, Ohio, United States - Buoy 4 MA112 | ecosystem: Environmental > Aquatic > Freshwater > Lake | place: USA: Lake Erie, Ohio... | reverse complement strand
AAGTGGGGGTAATTGTCAAGTCTCATTATGAAGTAAATTTTTTTTTTCGATGTGTCTTACATCGTAAAATATTCGGTCGTGTGAAAACTCTTGAAACTCTTTAAACAGTTCTCTCTCTCTCACACACACACCTTACTCTCTCTCTCTCTCTCTTTTCTCTCGCGCGCTCACTCTCTCTCTCTCACACGGGATACGCAGCCCGCAGCATCAACGCTGTGCATGCAGAGCCTGCGGCGGTTGCAACGTCAACGTCAACGTCTCATGCTCGCCTGGCGCAAAAGGAAGCACAGGGGCTTGCGTGGGGAGACAGACATGTTGGCGACAGACATGATGGAAGCGCGGAGGGTATGGGGACAAGCACTGCAACAACATCACCAGGTGCTGGAGCTGCAAGGGCCGCGCAGCCCGTGACAAGACACTCTCTTTGCATCAACGTCGGGGAATATGAGGGTGCAGAAACTCTCCAAAGTCTGTGTCCTTGTATGTATAGTACAGACAGTCACTGGGTTTAGGGTTTGGGGTTTAGGGCTTAGGGTCTAGAATGTGTCCTTGTATGTATAGTACAGACAGTGAGTGTCCCAGTATGTCTAGTAGAGGCCACTTGTAGTGCTTGACTGTTGAGACTTTTGAAAGGTCAAGAAGACGGAGGAGGCAAGAGCGTGGCAAGAAATTTTCAAAAGTCCTCTATATGGTGACTTTATTACATATACTAGTACTTATACTAGGGCACTGACTTTTGAAAACTTTTGAAAACGTGCTATTTCAGGTGCCCTCGGCGACGCCATCCATGGTTCAGTTTGACAGCTCCAGAACGCCAGGCTTGCCCTCGCGCAGAGGTCCGGGTGGTCCGGGTGGTGGTGGCTCCAGGGCAAGTACGCGCCTAGAATCACCGTCATCGCCACCGTCGTGGCAAAATTCAAAAGTACTCCATATAGTGACTTTGCGTATTGAATGTAATTACTGGGGCACTGATTTTTACAGAATTTCTGTCAGGAGACGGGGCACAGACGTTGAAGGCCACGGGCGTGTGTGTGTGCGAGGGTGTTTGTGTGTGAGCCCTGAGCGGACCGAAAAGAGGGGGAGATTTGATCGGAGCGGCAAGCGACTCCCCGATCTGAGCCCTGATGCCAGCGATGATGAGTTTCCTATAGTGCTCGGAGGGGAAGGGCGAAGCGGTGAAACAACGTGCCAGCTGTCTACAACAGGCCAGCACTCAACAGCATGGCAGCAGTTGCACGGATCATGGCATACGAGCGGGCCCAAAGCTCTCGCCAGTGCCACGCCTTCAAGGGATTCCTCCCCTGTGCGCCAGTGTGGAGGACTGGGCACTGTCGCAGAGGTGAAGGTACTAATCCAACCTAAAGAGGATGTGCAAGGTGACGAGGGCGGCACGACTGACAAGCTCAGCGCGGCATGCACGGGCGCGAGGAGCGACATGCAAGAGGTGAGGCAGGAGGTGCAGAGGAAGAGGGAAGCTGGCAACAAGAGCGTGCATTGTTTGAGTGTTGCGCCGCGGGATGCGCCACCCGCCGTCAGTCCGGGGCCTCTCCAAGGTGTGGGGGAGGGCACCTGGCCTCAGGTTCGTGAGACACCGCCCGCCGACAATACTAGATGATATTTTATTTTATTTTATTTTATTTTTGAAAATTTATATTTTTTGTTAACATAGGGTGTGGCACGTGACTTACAGGCTGGCGTGCATGCTCATGGAGCGATGCATGCTCATGGAGCGCATCTTCATGGCCATGAGGATGCTCTTGGAGCGCATGCGGGGGAGAAGCAAGTCGCGCGCGCCCCAGACTGGAGCGCCGGCAGCACAGCGCTTCCTCCTCCTCCTCCTGATCCTGCATCTGATGGGGCACAAGGCACAAAGGCTGAATCACATGGCACGAACGCTGCAAACCCTGCATCTCATCCGTCGCTAGGCCTAGGCCTACCTTCTCAAACGTCTGCTCTTTTGTGACTTTATATAATTTACTATATACCAGGGCACTGACGTGACAGAATTTCTGAATAGGGTGTGCGTTTGACGCTTCTTCTCCTGCATCTGCCCCTCCCAAAAAGGTCACGAACGTTGACCCTTGTCAAAGAGGTCACGTGACCCCTCCGAAAGAGGCCACGAACAAGTTGCCGCATGATCCACGTGTCCCAGGAGCAGGAGCAGGAGCAGGGGGAGCAGGAGCAGGGGGAGGGGGAGGAAGCGGACCGGCGGTGCAAGGGGCGCTCAACGCCGCAAGTGCTGCAAGTGCTGCAAGTGGGAAGAAGACGCGGGAGCTTGTTGAGGACACAGGAGGCAATGTTGACGATAAACTCCGCCGTGTTGACCACAAAGGGCACGGTGGCTTCAAGGTTCAGGCACTCCAGACACTTCAGCGTGTCTCTAGTGTGCCCCTCAGGTGCCTCACGAATCCTTTTTGGGGGGTTTGGGGTTTAGGGGTTAGGGGTTTGGGGTTTAGGGGCGTGGACGACGACATGGACGCACGCGCTTCCCTGTGGAAAACACATGCCGCGAAGAATGGGATGAGCGCCACCTCCTCCGGCCCTAACCCCGCGAAAAGCCCTATTCCCCGTTGAGGCAGGGCAGCTTACGTGCGCGGGAGTTAGGGGGTTGGGGCCGGAGGGGGTGGGCGCTCATCGCATTCTTTGTGGTGTAGAAGACACGAGTTACAGTCCGTGGTCGCAGGTCTCTTTTGACACTGTAGTAGGTCTCTTTGTGGTGTAGAAGACACGAGTTACAGTCCGTCAGTGCTGTGCCAAGCGTGTATAGTTTGAGGTTTGGGGTTTGGGGTTTAGGGGCGTGGACGACGACACGGATGTGCTCTGTTGCCACGTTCTGTCTGTGACTCGTCTGTCCTAGTGGCACGTTGCTTACTGTCATGATTCCAGGGCCAGCGGCCCCTTTCAAGTTGCCCTTTTAGCCTTTTTTTTTTGAAAATTTGTTTTTGCACACACGTTGCTTACTGTCATGAGTTCTCGTGCCACGTTGCTGGGGATTGGCAGCGGAGGGGGCGGAGAAAACGGGGTGGTGGGGAGCGCAGAGAGCAAGATGGTGGGGAAAATGCATAGAAGTGCATCTTGCGTGTCGGGGAGCCTGCGCACCTCATCCACTGCGCCCAGTCCATCGCCAGCGCCCATGGAAGAATCTGCCAGCGTGTCGCAAATGACCCAAGACGATCTCCGCAACAAAATACTACACGGTATGTCATCTGGGCGAAGAAATAGGAAAAAAAAGAAAATAGAAGAAATACTCCACGTTATGTCTTATCTGGGCGAAGAATGGGATGAGCGCCACCCCCTCCGCCCCTAACCCCCGCGGAAAGCACTAATCCCTGTTGAGGCAAGGTAGCTTATGCGCGCGCGGGTGAGGGGGTTAAGGCCGGAGGGGGTGGCGCTCATTACAGTCCTTTGTCTGTCTCTTGGCGTAATCATCTCTTCAGTTAGTCCGTCTCTTGTCCGTGATAATATCTTTAGTTAACAATCTCTTTAGTGAGCAATCTCTTTAGTGAGCAATCTCTTTAGTTAATAATCTCTTTAGTTAGCCTGTCATTGGCGTAAACATTTCTTTCGTTAGTCCGTCTCTTGTCCCGTGTCTGTCTCTTGTCCCGTGTCTGTCTCTTTGGCGTAATCATCTCTTTCGTCAGTCATGCCCCAGGATGTTTTTGCAGAGATGAGTAAAGTATATTACTATACAATTACTATAGAGTTTTTATTCATACTTTAATCATCTCTATCGTTAGGCATGCCCCAGGTTGTTTGTGCAAGTAAGTAATGAATAGAAACTCTATAGTAATTGTATGGTAATAGTTGGTTTCTGACGCACGTGAGGGCCTGCAAGGGGCGGGGAAAATGGCAGCAAGGTTGGAAGAGGATGTGGTAAAGACGTTAGATTTTTTTTATTTTTTGCCAGGGGCGGGGAAAAGGGGAGCGAGGTTGGAAGAGGATGTGGTAAAGACGTTGGATTTCGACGGGCTCCTCCAGCGGCAGGTGTCGTCTTGAGGGCCTAGGGCCAGTGTTTTTGGTTGTGGGTTTAGGCGTGTCGCGTGTTAGGGCTTAGGCGTGTCGCGGGTTAGGGCTTAGACGTGTCGCGTGTTAGGGTTTAGGCGTGTCGCGTGTTAGGGTTTAGGCGTGTCGCGTGTGGGCTTCACGTGTTAAGGCTTAGGCGTGTCGCGTATGGGAGAAAGGAAAAAAAAGCCCTGCTATTTAGTAAGTGTGTACTGATAGATGTATGTGACATCTGTATACAGTTTACTTACTAAATAGCAGGGTTTTTTTTTTTCTGTACTGATATATGTATGTGACATCTGTATACAGTTTGAGGTGGTGTACTCATATGTATGCACACAGTTAAAAATAAAATAAAAAAGCCCTGCTATTTAGTAAGTGTGTACTGATATATGTATGTGACATCTGTATACAGTTTGAGGTGGTGTACTCATATGTATGCACACAGTTTGAGGTGGAGTCAATGCTGCGGTGGAAGCTGGATGACGAGGAGAGCATTCTCAAGACGCAGAGCACTGTGGAGGAGCTAATAGGCTTTGTCAAGGAAGTACACAACATCACCAATGACCTCAAGCTCGGGAACCCCGGCCTCGTCTTCCAGGTCCTCCAACATCACCCACACATACCCACACATACCCACACTTACTTGGTCTCACCTCACCCACACATACTTTGTCTCGCGTCGCGCACACACACTTTGTCTCTACCTAGCGGTTACCCCCCCCCTCCCCCCCCCTACATCTCACACGCACATACTCTAAATAGATAGTTCTATGTGCGTAGACGTGGACAGATGTACGTACACCTGTCTGCAGATGCGGATGCATATTCACGCCTGTCGGTCTGTCTGTGTACCAGACATCTCCAGACCCATAGTCATCTCTGTCTGTCTGTCTGTCTGTCAGTCTGTCTGTCTCTCTGCACCCCACTAGGCACACGCTAGGCACACGCAACTCTCGGTAGTTGCTCGCATGCGTTTGCGGTTTAGGGTTTAGGGTTTAGGGTGTAGGCTTCTTGAACCTGACAGCACAGAGGCAGGAGCTGATGGGCATCATGGTGGAGGGGTGCCAAGGAAAGGGCGAGAGCATCATCACAGGCGTTGTGGACATCAAGACGGCCGCAGGCATAAATTCCGCAAAGTCCGTTTATAAGTTAGTCAACTTTGTAGTAATAAGTTAGTCAACTTTGTAGTACATACACTAGGACACTGACTTTGCAGAATTTCTCCACAGGAGATCGGGTCCCAGTGCTCCTCGAACATGTGCACCTCCTGCGCGCCCTCTTGCGACTCAAGGTGCCACATGCCCTTGCCCTGCTTGTATCTTGGTGTTGCGACAAATGCTGTACCGCGCCTATGCAGCACATGACATGCATCTTGTGCGAGGGTCCCAGGTGCAAGATGGCGCCGATCTCGAAACTGCGTACAGCACGCTGAGGGAGGCGCGAGATTTCTTCACGAGCTTGTCATCGCATGCAGCTGAAAAGGGCCAGGCACGCTTCACAATCCTGAAGCAGTTGCGCAACTTTTAGCATGTAAAATGGCAGGACCACCGATCGACAGGCACGCTGGGATCGTCGATCCCTTGCCTTCTCCCCTGCTCCCTCAGTCTCTCGCATCCGCGCCTGTTGATTAAACATCGTGAACTACTGGCGCGCAAACGCCCTGGGACCTTGTAACCCGCTTCGCAAGCGTTGCGCTACGAGGGTTTGTGTATGTTGCTTTATTATGGTGTATCTAATCCACAGCGCGCTAGGCTCGACCTCACGACCAAGCGCAACTCCTCCTTCTCCTAGCACGGCCACCCATGTGTGGCCGAAAAAGAGCCTGCTTATTCCAGGCTTCGGTGCCACAAATTTACGACGCGAAGTTGCCGGTGGTGTTGACGCGGTCCGCCATCTCGATAGTGTCGCGGGCGTTGAAGCTGTCCATTGCGCACAGAAATCGAGTTACCCCTGTCCTACACCTTCCATGAAGATCCACTGTCGCGCACGCGGTGCGCGACAGTGGAAAACCAACGCACGCACGCACGCACCCACGCGCACGCACGCACACACGCACGCGCACGCGCACGCACGCGCACACGCACGCACGCACGCACACGCACGCACGCACGCAGAGGGGGCGATTTACGTGATGGGCTCCTTGCGGGCAACGTTGACGCCCTTGTTGGCGAGCGCAGTGCCGGCGAAGGACATGCGCCAGGAGGCAGGGCCCGCGAGCTGCAGGTTTCCAATGTCAGTAGCGCAGAAGCAGGTGGTTTACGCTTTAGGGTTTACAGTTGGGGGTTGAGATTTAGGGTTTAGAATCTAGAGTATAGTTTAGTGGCAATGACGTTGGGCGTGTCCGTACTCTTCTCCTCCCGCCACGATTTCCAGGTGTGTGTGTAGACGGAAGACCAAGACAAAGCAATGCGCTGCGTGAGCACAGGCGACAGCGTTGCCCAGTTTCCATGCAAATGCTATCGAGCAGTCGCATGCTTATATCTCCTTACTGCACCCAAAGCACCCGTCCCTCGCCCGCGACGCAGGCCACACGCGTGCGGGTGTACATGGCTCTCGGCTGCTAACGTGGCGAAGGCGTGGGCGGACAGAGAGCGAGTGTGGCCAAGGGCAATACGGCTTGCCAGCAAGCACACAACGCACCTCGGTGGAGAAGGCCGGCTGGGTGCCGGTGGCCTGGGGCTTGTGGGCAATGAGAGTCTCGAACATCCTGCTCCCCAAGTGAAAGCGTGCAAACACGTCAGCCTCGCACGAGGCAGCCGAGCAGTGCTCGCAATGGGCGCGCTTCGCGCCCCCGCACGGTGGCTGCGCATGTGCGCGCTATCTAATAGCAGGGCACCGAATCTCTCCCCCCAACACGCAGGGCACAAGGAACGCGGGAACCCGCGCTGGGCGGTAACAACGCCATACTTTGAACTTTGGGATGAAAATAGATCTGAGGTTCGTATTTGCAAGTTTTTTATTTTTCATTTCCCTTTTTTTAATAAAGTATTTCTTTTTTTTGCGTCCGTATTTATGCCCTGGTAAGGAACCGTGAATTCACGACTTCAAACCTCCTCTGCCAAAGCACCACCTGGGGCACATGCTGCGTTAGGGATGACTGAGGCCGATCGGTCCGGCGAAATGGCAGGTGAGCAGCTGCCGATCGCGTGTTTTTGCGCTTCCTCCCGCGCCGTGGACGTTGCCAGGCCGGCGCGACTTGGCCCGTCTTAGAATTAGTTTAAGAGCAAAAGGCAGAAGACGGGCGCGTGTCCGTCACGCGACTACGCGAATTTGGTAAGAGAGGCGGACCGCGTGCGTCGCGTGCGAGCAGCTCGCCGTGCGGCCATCGACCAGGTGCTGGAGCGGATCAACTCGGACAATCGGTACCATGGCGTGCACAACGACCACGCCGAAACCGTCGCGCGTCTTGAGGCAGAGATTCTCGCGGTGAGCGCGGGCGCTGATGCTGTCCTGCGATGCTGGTCCGCATGGGGCCTTGCAGTATGGCGGGTTGTGCGTGTCGAGTGCCTTTGCCTGCTGCAACCCGCGCGCAGGTTCTTCTCGACTCAATGCGTGCCTGCCCGCGGTGCTGTCCTGCCAGGACCTGCTCAGCGCCGATTCTGAACAGTCCACGGGGGGGTTCAAGACGAAGACCACGGTGCGTTGTAGGGTCATGCCCTTGTGTTTGTGGGAAGGGGGGAGAGGGGCTCGGGCGCGCCAACATTTGACAAAGTTTCGCTCGCGCCCAGCCGCGACAGCTTGAACCATTGCAGTTACACTTACAATGCGTTACCACGAACGCTCTCGATGCTTGGAAATCCAGGTGGGCGTCATATTCGCAGGCGGTGTTATTGACAGCATGGTCGTCGGCGGTATAAAGCATTGCTTTGATGCGCGCGCACTCAACCGCTTGCCAGGACGGGGGAAATACAGGGCCAACTCTTATGAAAGGCTCTATCTCACTTTGGCATGGCCATGTAATCCCACACTATGCCTGGGCAGGTCCTGCGTACAACAGCCGGCAGTTGGACAAGGGCGATCTCGTGGTGGAAATCGATGGACAGGGTGTCGGCGATAACCTGACGAAGCTTCTCGTTGGCAGCGATGTAGCGGGCACACCAGTGACGCTAACCGTCAAGAAGGGCGGCAACACGGGCCCAAAAAAGTCAGTCACGTTGCTTCGCATGCCAAGTGAGGCAATTGCTGACCGCCGGCGGCTTTTTGAATTGTTCACGGCCATGAAAGCGCGCTCCACGCTTCCACGGGGAAAAGAGACCATAGAAGGAATGATTGACAACGCGATCGAACTTTGGACGCGTATGACCATTGCCGATGGTGAACGCGAAGCCAAAGTCCGCAAAAAGGTTTCAGGTGCGCAAGACGTGGCCAAGAAGCTGTTTGTGAAGTTGAAAGATGCGGCCGACACGAAGAAGGGTCTCTACTTCGAACGGCATGACGATGCACTTGGGTTCAGAGACAGCGTCGATGCTTTCATTCAGGACCTTCAACACGCCCAGCTCGAGCACGCTCGTGTGATACTCAATCTTAAGGTCTGTTGTGCTTCTGCCACGGAATACCTTGCCAACCCAGCACCCTGTTGCCAACCCTGCATGCTGATCACCTTCTCTTCTGTCTCTTCATTCGAAAAAGAGGTCTGGGTGGGTTGCACAAACTATGTAGTTTGTTGAAAAGTCATAACTTTCCATACACAAACGATTCTGTAAATTAATCCACGTGTGGACTGCAGGAGGCGGAGGGCGAGGTTACAGACTTGCATGCAGAGTTGGCCAACATGAAAGTGGCACACGAAAGGGAATGCACGGGTTTGTCAGCTTCGAATTCGTCACTGCAAGGCCGGCTCAAGGAGGCGCAAAACGAAATGGAGCGTATAAAGAAGGAGGCGGCGAATGAAATGGAGCGCTTAAAGAAGGAGGCGGCACAAGGTAGTTGTGCATTCCGTGTAATTGCAGTCGACTGCGACCCTCACCCGTCCTATCGCCGCTAGTGCCGCGCTGACTGGGCGTGCAAGTGCACGCACAATTCACTGACTGTGTGGTATGCATTGCTGTTCCCTGTTGCCTTCCTTCGTCCCGGGCCTTGGGCTGGGCAAACAGCCGCAGCAGAAATGGCCGAGTCTCGCAAAAAGGGCCTCGAAGATGGCGAGGGGATCGAAAAGCTCAAGAGAGAGCTAGCCATGACAGAGGGCACGCTCAAGCAAGCGCAACAGGAAAAGAATGACTTGACCGCACAATTGAATCAGCTCACACGATCCCTCACTGAAACGAAGCAGCAACTGCAGAAGGCACTTACCGACGCAAAGGTTCTTGAGACGCTTGTTGAGACTTTGCCGGTTGTGTGGACGTTCGAATTTTATGTCATAGGCCGAAGCTGAGCTGCATTGTGGACAGGTGTCCGAGGCAGAAAGCGTCAAGACCATATCGGGTTTGAAAGCGAGTATTGTTGAAATGCAAGAGGACTATCAAAAGCGTGTCGCCGTGCTGGAAGCTGCCACTCGTGAGCTCGAGGTTTGCCCTTCTCCCTTTGATTGCTGCGCATGCTAGATACGCGACATGCGCTCTTAGAGGAAGCGCAGTGCCAACCAGTGGCGTGGTGATTTGCTTGCCGCATGCAACCTGTTTGCAGATAGGATTTAGTGTGGTTTAGGTAGGGTTTAGTGTGCGATGGTCAGGTGCAGCTTGAGCGCATTTTCGTGGGCGACGAGCATGGTGCAATGTCCCCTGCATTCTCCCGACATGCGACGCAAACTATTCAATCCATTCCGTTTCCTTTTATTTTTTATGCTGTATTCCAGTGAAACGATGAATACCATACGTAGACGAGCATACATACACACACACATAAATACACATAGGTGCGCACAACAAGGGAAAAAGAATGTTCATTGGAACAGTTGCAGCGGTTGAAAATGAGCTTGCAGATGAGCGAGTGCGACCGCTCTGTCATCCGTGACACCATGCTGAATATTTTTGAGAGTACCAAAAAGCTCGGAAAGGAGGTGGAAGCAGTGGCTGTCGAGGGCAGGCGCGCTCTAGAACAAGAAAAAATGAATGCCTTTTTAGTCGAGGAAATTCTAGGTCGGCTGCAGGTGTGTGGTTGCGCGGTTGGGCAACGCCCGCTCCTAGTACTGCTCACCCGTCTTGCTGACGGTTGTTTGTCCCTGATTTTTTGTTTTGATTTGTCTTGCGAAATCTCTCTCTCTCCCCCGCCACCCCCACCCCCCCGTGTTCCAGACTTGCAAATTAGAGCACCAGCGCGAACGCGAAGGACTCATCACTGAGCTGTACATGTGCCTACAAGCCATTCAAGAAATGCACACTGTGCTTGTCCTGCCTGCTGGGATCTTGGAAGGTTTGACACTTTTGGATTTTGTTCTTTTGATCCCGTGTGTATCCTGAACAGACGGGGCAAGTGACTGGTGGCTCACGTTGCCAGGGGGTGTTGCTCGCCCAAGAGAGAAAGTTGAGCTTGCTAAGAACCTTACCACTGGACAAGAAGAAGAAGGCACGAAGAAGAAGAAGAAAGGAGGGAAGGGAGGGAATGAAAGAGTCCAAGAGACGAACGGAGCATTGAAGATGCCAGTGAATGGAGCGCTCAACACGCCAGAGATGATGTTAGACATGTCTACAGAGGGTTCCATGGAGGAGCGTGAAGCACACTATGCAAAGATTCATGCATCGCTGCGGACAGAGGGCAACTTCTTCTACCTGGTTGAGCTACCGGAGGGCTTCGGCAAGGTACTCCGCCCCCTTGCTGAGACAGTGTGATGAGGCGTGCAGCTGGTGAGACATCCAGTATGCCTGCGTGCAGTGACTATGTACTAATGCCATGTTTCGACAACGGGGTTTCAACTTGTATGTCAGGGTGAATTTGCGACAGGAAATTCTGTCTTCATCAAGCACTTGGCAAACCAGGTCATGGCAAACGGGCAAGCGATGCTTAATGCACTTGTCTCAATTCAGAGTGATCTGGAAAAAACGAGCAAACGGCTTGAGGTATCAGAAGACAAAAGCACGTCGCTGCAACAAGAGAAAGGGGTTTTGCAGAAAGAGCTCAACGAGGCGCGAGCTGCACACAACGCTCAGGTTGCCATTCACTCCCTTTCCCCTCGCTCTATTTCTGCAGACTGTTTTACAGGTGCTGGGTCAAGAAATACGCATTTCTTTTGCGGACATGATTCTGTGGATACGCTGACTTGCGATGGTTCCGCCCTTGCATACAGGCACAACGCAATGTAGAGCTGCACAAGACGCAGCGGGAGGCCGAAAAAGAGGCTCACACCCTAAACTTGGCCTTAAAAGACTGCAAAGATAATAGTGACCAACTGAAGCAAAGGATCGCGGCGCTCACGGAAAAAAATTCTGCGCTTGCGGATCGGTTGCAGATTGTGGAAAGCGACCTTGAAACCACCACTCATGAGGCTGATAAGTCGGCAAAGGGGGTCTCATTCTTTTCCTGATGCATATTCCTCATCCAGCCCTTTCCCCGTGAAATGCTAATTTGCCTGTGCCTGATCAACCGCACGCAGGTGGCAGATCTGAAAGCGCAACTACGTAAAGCGGAGCAAAAAGCCATCGATGAGCAAACTTTAAGACAGAAGGGTGAGGCACAGTTGTCTACATTGGTGTATAATCTTGATAAGGCAGAGGCGGCCTTGAAACAGAAAGATGGTGAGCTGGCTCATCTGCGTGACCAGGCCGCCTCCTTGACGCAGGGTATCGAGGAAATGAAGGCAACCATACAACAGCAGGTTCTGTAAAAGGAATCGCGTGTAAACGTCTCGGTATAGCTGCTTGCTGTTGAGCGTCGTCGCGGTTTGAGAAGCAAGTCGGTAACTGCCCTGCGACCGTGTGATCAACAGGAGAGTAAGCTGATGGATTTCAAGCAGTGGTTGCACGAGACGAAGCATAAGGTGGAGGAAGGAAAATGGCGCGAAAAGTCTTTGACTGAGGACCTGGCCGCAGCGGCACGGCGTGGAGAAGACCTGCAGACTAGTGTGGCTGAAATGGATAGAACTATCATGGGCCTTGAAGAGGTGATTACACATCCCGAATGCACATTTTTTCTGTTGTGAAATGTAGGTTGCCCCGGAGTATTTGTCGACAAGCCTGGGAGCATGGTGTGAAAACAAGCGAATTGATAGAGGCTTTTTCACACCTCAATACGCACTGGTATTCAACAGGCAAACAACAATCTGAGTTCTACAGCGGAGACGCGAAGACGGCAGATTGAAAAGGGTAACGCCGATCTTGCTCGTGCACTGGAGGATGCAAAGCAACTGCATGCGCAACTGCAGGAGGCAGAGAAAAGGTTGACTGGCATGAAAGATGAGCATGAGAAATCACTGAAGGCAAAGAATACTGAGCTTTCCGCTGCCCTCGGCGCCATCGAGCAGATGCATACTGTTGTCTGTCAGCCCCAGGTGGGTATTGCGCAGGGTATCGGCATCACCTTGGAAGAGGCTGACGTTGGCGCTCGGGGGGACTGGGAGCGACCGGCTCACGACGGTTGCAAGATAGAAAGTATCATCAGAAATGGTGTGGCGGAGAGTGAGGGTACATTGCGATGTGGCGACATCATCCAGGAGGTTGACGGACAAGACGTGAAGGGCTGTCTATTTGAGGATATTCACGGGCTGCTGATCGGTGTGGCGGGATCGAGCGTCACTATTTGCGGTCTCCATTCTCCATACACGCCGGCGGATGAATATTCAGCAGTATTGGTGCGCTCTGGTTTCGACTGTAGCCCGGCCCATTCTATCTTGACTCTCCAAGTCGAAGATCTCACTCAACAGGTCTGGCTGCACATCACCACACCCCCCTGCCTCGCACAGCCAGCGCGCAGCCATGAGCACACAGGAAAGTAACCTCTTGCCTATAGCGCCAGCAGCGCCGTTTATTCCCACGAAGAAAGCCTTTGTAACACTGCGGAGAACGGCAGGTATTGAAAGGAGCAGGCGACTTGCGAAACGCGCATTTGGATATCAAACTCAAAAACAAAAAGCTAGAGGAGAAAACGAAACAAGACCAAGTGAAAATTGCAGCCCTCGAGAGTGACAAGAAGGCCCTCAAGCAGGTTCCGAATCCCTTGATTGACTGACTTACCTTTCTGCGTATCTGCTCTTGAGTCTTGTGTAAGCCAGTGCATGTGGAAAAGAAGTTTGGGTGGCAACTTGCCATTGCCTGATGTTAACCAAGGGATTAAAATAATGCAGGAGCTCACCGACACGAAATCCAAGTACGACAACCAAGTGTCGCGGTCGCAGGAACTCACACGTGCAAAAAAGAAGGCTGATGATGCCCTTCAGGAGTCGTCGCGAGCACTTGAGATAGCGAGGGAGAACCTGCGTCGGGTCGAGGAGGAGTTGAAGACACTGAGTACCCAGCATGAGCAGCTCATCGCAAACGCGAAAGAATTGGGAGAAGAGCTGGTGAGCAAAAAGAACATTCTAAGTCGGGCCAACGACAATGTCAAAGAGCTGAAAGGGGAGATCGTCCAGCATCTTCAAAACATCACAGATGAACAGACTGCACGTCAGAAGGGAGAGGTACAGATTGCCCAGCTCGCTTACCAACTTGATTTGTCGCAGGCAAAGAACAAGAATCTCAACGCTGAAGTGAAGGAGCTCCAAAACCTGATATCCAAGTACAAAGATGAAATTTCAGATCTCAAGGCGATCGTTGCCCAAAGAGAAAAAGAGATTTCAGGAGCCATGTCGTCTCTGCGGCATTCGCACACTGTAGTGTGTCACCAGACTGTTGGCATCGCAAAGGGCATTGGCTTGACACTCTGTAGTTCAGACTCCGGTGTTTGCCGAATCGAAAGCATCATTCCTGGGGGTGTCGCCGACCAGGAGGGCTCTCTCCAAGTCGGAGACATACTGACAGAGGTCGATCGCATACCTCTTGATGAGTCGACTATTGATGAAATTCATGGAATCCTCTCAGGCACGGCTGGGACTAGTGTCACCATCTGCGCAACGCGAAATAATGAAGGCGACGATGCACCGGTTCGTGCCATCCTTTTTCGAGCAAGCATAGAGGCATGTAGCGACGACGCGCAGCGACTATGCACGGATATCAATGAGACAACTGAATCTCTCCGCGGTAAGTATTCATCGTCGCAAAAGGCCTTCAAGGACGCTACGACAAAGTACGATCAGTTGCAAGCGGACTATACGCATGAGAAATCGCGATTGCAGTCGCAAATTGACGAATTACGTGGCAAGCAAGAGCGCCTTACGAGTCGGAATAATGAGCTACAGACATCTCTGAAAACTACCGAGACGGAGCTCACGGAGTGTCAGAGTAGGGTGGGCGACTTGGAAGCGCAAAATTTGAAAGAGCGCCAAAACCTTCAAAGGCTGACAGGGGTGCACGAACAGCTTAAGGTGTCGCTTGAGGAGATGAACAGTAAGATGGTAGAAACTGTCAAAGAATTGGAAGAGCTGCGGAACAAGGTGTCCCGCACGCAGGCGGAGCTCAGGGACGAGGCGAAGGAGCGCTCAAGTCTCCAGAAGATACTTGATGAGCAGATCTTGATCCAGCGGAAGCTTGAGAAGCACCTTGATACAGAGCAAACACACTCCAAGAAATTGAACGACGAGGTTATCATGATAAAGGGGCTGATCCATAAGAAAGATCACCAGATTTCGGAACTCGAGGGCCAGCTCGCCAATGCTAAGCGCGAGAAAGAGGATGCTCAACATAAAATCCAGGCACTCAACGGGGATCTCAAAGAGCAAGCTCGAAGGCAAGACGTGCTGAGCAAGGACCTTACCACGGCACAGCAAAAGCTGAGCCAAGAGGCTGAGCGCGATGCAGAGCTCAGTTTCTCGTTGGACCGCGCCAATGAATTGGAAAAGAAACTGACGCGCGAAGTCAACGACCTGAAACGCAAGTTGGATGGAGAGATATCCGCAAAGGACCAGTCGCTACGCCGCGAGGAGACTAACAAACGAGAACTTAAAGAAACCCGTGAATATGCGGCTGAGTTCAAGGTGCAGGCAGAGGCTGAAGTTTCCCAGTTGCGCCGAGAGATTGTGAGCATCTGCGGGTTTTGTCAAAAGACGCATGCTAAAGTGTGCGGGCAAGCAGTTGGCTCTGCCGCCGGCGTGGGCCTCTTTTTGGTGGATCCTGACTCATCCAGCGACTTGGTAAAGGTTGAAAGTGTTGCCCCTGGCCGCTCAGCTGCTCTAGATGGCCGTATCGCACCTGGTGATGAAATTTTGGAGGTTGATGGCACGGACGTGAGAAAGTGTCGAGCTGAATACATCAATACTCTCCTTTCGGGTGAGACAGGATCATCGGTCACGGTCAAGGTGCAAAAGCCGGGTGGGAGTGTTTATTCCGCTACCTTTGTTAGAAGCAGTGCCAAGAGCAGATGCTCTAACTCCCAAGACGTGTCCGACCTGTGCCGCGATGTTGAAATGGTACAGGAGACGCTCAAAACTGAGCTGGCCAAGCTACAGGACAAGCTGGCTGCAATGGAGCGTCGAAATGCGCAAGATATGCAGCAGGCCGCACAAGACTACGCCAAACTCTTGGCTCAACTTGAGGAGTCGGAGGCCAAGTTGACTAGAGCAGTGCAGAAGAATGTGGACGGTACCAAGGCCCGCCAAGCGCTTCAAGGCGACTTAGATGCTAGCAATGAGCTTGTAATAAGCCTGCGAGCTCAGCTGGAAGCAGCAAGATTGAATCAGGCGAATGTGGATGAGGTGCAGCGTGCCATGGAGAAGAAGTTTAAGGTTCACGAAAAACAACTTCGGCACTTGGCAGCGCAGCACGCGGCTGTGTTTCGCGAGACCTGTAACAACATGACAAACACGGTCCGCGACGTTGAGGGCGGAATGCTCGACCTTACGCGGAGCAAAATGCGCTACGCCAATGAGCTCGATGCCCTCCAGGTCGCGCTCAGCAGGCTGGAGCCGGAGCTGGGGCGCGTGAAGAAGAAGTTGTCAGAAGCGGAGGAGCAGGTGGGCGCTGGACAGGATCGCATCCGACAGTTGGAGCACGAGTGTCGCCTCCATGATATCAATCGTGGCGACATTTTGGCGCAACTTCAAGATTCGCTCTTGCGCGAGGCGGATTTGAGGGAAAGTATGGATGCGTTAGGAAAGGACCATGTCAAGCTCAAAGAGCGCCTTGCAGATGCTGTGTCCGCCAACAGTGCGCTCGGATCGAAATTGAACCGCGCTAATGACCAGGTGCGCGTGCTGGAAGCGAAGCTGGCGGACGCAAGAGACATCGACCATGCTCGGCAACAGGAGCTAGCCGCACTTGAACGCAAACTAGCCGACACAAATGACAAGCTCAACTCACAGGTCTTGAAGCTGTCAAAAGATTTGGACATGGCATACAACGCTGTGCGTCAGATGCACATGTCCGTCTGCCGACCAGTCGTCGGGCTCGCGTGCGGAATCGGAATTCTGGTCACCAGTGCTGGCAAAGCAGGAGGCTGTAGGATTGCCAGTGTGGAGATCACCAGGGATTCAAAAAATTCCCTGCAACCAGGCGATTTCATCCTCGAAATCGACGGACACGATGTGCGACATGCTGACACCCAGACTGTGCAAGGTATGCTGACAGGCCCGCTTGGTTCCGAGGTGAACCTTGTCGTGCAACATGCTACTTCTGAGGGTAATGTGTCCGCAAACGTCACCCGCGGGAGTGCCAGTACGGGCTGCAGTACAGTAGTCCCAGACCTCCTCAGGGAGGTCAAGGCGGCTGCCGAGACTTTACACACAGATCTCGACCAGAATCGATCCCAGAAAGCTTATCTGAAGGAGAAAATGTCTCAGATGAGCGTGGCGCATGAGGAAGAGCTCCGCAAGCTCCGCGCTACTCAGGCAGACTTGCAGATACAGCTTGACACGCAACTGCGGAACGTGGCGGACAAGGAGCGCCTCAATCGGACGCTGGAACATGTCAACAAGGACCAGACACTCAAGATCGAGGAGCTTGATAAACAGTTGCGCTCCGCTAATACTAGAATTCAGGAGCAGGAAGACGAGATCGCCCGCCTCGAGGCACAGCGTGAAGATCTGAAGAAAGGGAATGCAGCTGCTCGAGAATCCCTCCGCAAGGCTTCGAGCGACATCAAAGCTATGCAGGGTGCGTGCGTTGGTGCCGGTGTCTACAATGTGTTAGGGGGTTTGGGGTTTAGGGCTTAGGCGCCATTTTTTTGTTGTACTGCATGCAATCGAGCGTGGTAGCAGCTGACCTTTGGTGTTGGCGCTACAGCTAAGATTGAGTCGCAGTCGGAGGATCTGGCCGAACAAGAGCGAGTGAAGCGCGACTTGGATGCTCAACTCGAGGACCGTGATTTTAGGCTGTCTGAAATGGAAAAGCAGCTCGACATCGCTGCCGCTAAGTACAAGGATCTAGAGGCGGAGCTTGCCAGTCTCCTCCAGGTGCCCTCCTCTGAATCCATCCATGCTAATATGCGTTACACATGAGTGTGTGCGGGCATGCTGCTTTCAATGGCGAAATTAGGCCCTGGAGATAACAGACTGGACGTGGAGGAGCAGGAGAACAGGGCCATTTCGGCGGCAGCAGCGCGCGACCGCGAGACAATGGAGGGGCACATTCAAACATTGTCAGCACAAGTTCGTGACTTGCAAGAGTGCCTTTCAGACACGGCCACGCGGCTCGATGATGCAGAGCGGTCAGTGCGCTCATGGGAAAAACGCGCAGAAGAGCGTTTCGCTACAATAGAAGATCTCGAAAAGCGTCTGAAAGCTGCAAATGCAAAGCAGCATGAGCTTGTGCATGAGCTTGCCGCTTCTAATGCAGAGCTCAACAAGGTCAAAGATGCCAGCTATGAAGCGGCTAAGAAAAAGGACGAGACCATTAGCAAGTCTAAAGACGCGCTGGAAAAGGAGCGTCTGCGTGCGGACGAGGTGTTTCCCTCCCATGCTTGCGCGTACTCTCATGCTGAGTGTCGATGATTGCGCCTTGTGATAGGCTTCGCTGACGAACGCGGCTGCTTCGCGTCCACATCGCAGATAAGCAAGAAGCTATCAGCAGCAGAAAAAGAAAAGACAGAACTGCAGACGCATGTCAACGTTTTGAGGCCCGAGTGCTCGGATCTTGGCAAGAAGTTGCAAGCGTCCAAACAGCGCGAAATTGAGATGAAGGAGGAAATTCGCCGTCTGCTTGAAGAGGTCCATTGATATCTCTCTTTCTTAAGCGTCTGAGGTGTAACACAGCGATTGTGTGTGTTTGTGGAGACAGCATATGCGTGTGTTTGTTGAGACAGTATACGCGCGTATAGCATCCATGCTCAAGTGACTCTGAATTCAAGTGCAAGCCATCTTTGCTAACTACCAATGGCAAAAGTATCAACAGAGACCTAGACGTTGACCTATTAAGGAGCAAAAGAGACATGCTAACACTGCGAGAGGGAGGCAGGTGGCACACCTCAAGGCCAACTCGGCCGGAGCTATCGGCGACTTGCAAGAAGAGGTGGCAAAACTGCGTTCAGAGCTCGCGTCAGCAAAAAGCGAGATAGCCTCGTTGAAGGAAAAGCTAAACCAGACAGAGTGGAGCAACAAGTCCCTCCAGACCCAGGTCTCTGACAAGGACACGGCCATAGAGAATCTTGAGAAGCAGCTAGGCTCATCTAAACTCCGTCAGCAACAACTCCAGGTCTTCTCTTGACTCCGCCAGCCTCTCAACTTCGTCCAATTTCTTCAAACCTTGCTTTCACCCTCAACACCCTCTTCTCCTCCCTATTTCCAGAATGTATCGCGCTTTGCATCTTTGCCTCCCGCAGACATAACATTTGATGTCGATTGCTATGGAAACAGGGCAAACTGCAGGAGCTGGAGGCTGAGCACGCCAAATTGAAGATACGGAACAGTGAGCTGGAGCAGTCGATATTGAACAATGATGCGCGCATGAAAGAGCTTGAGGACGAGATAAAATATCTCAAGAAGCAGGCCGACGAGCGCGGAAGCAGCTCAGGTCTGTTTTCTCTCACTTTCGCTGCATTTCTGCGGTAAAGGCATAAATTATGCATGCGCATCTATTGCCCTCAGTGATTTTTGGCCATGCATCACGACACGCTCGTCGCAGCCGACATGCAGCGACGGCTAAAAGCGGAGCAGACCAAGGTTGAAGAGTTGACGGACCAGCTTGATAAGGCCATGAAGGAAATTTCGGATCTGATGAAACAGCTGAAAATGCTGCAGGATCAGCGCGACAAGCTCCTGGCGCTCCAGGTCGCTGTTATGGCCTCTGCTCATGAATAAGCAACTCGTGCTGACAAACATTGTGGATGCAGGAGGATCTGATGAAACGGATTTCAGACTATGAGTCGCGCCGTCTGAATGTGTCGGAAAAAGGCACGATGACGGAAGCGCCAAAGCCCGAACCTGAGCCTGTGAAGAAGGCAGAGAAGCCACCGAAGCTCTGTGGTTTGGGCATGCGTGTCACTGAAGAGCCCCCCCACCGAATTGTCGGTGAGTTGAGTTGAGTTTCTAGCAGTAGTTCGTTGAACTACACACACACACACACACATAGCCCCCACCGCATTGTCGGTATGTTGAGTTGAGGGTCAGCAATTCAAGTGCGTCAGTTATACAGCAAGCCCAGCAAGAATGCAAAGCGCCTGTGCCGAATACAATGTGACCACTTCCAGCTGCTTCTGACCGTTGCTTTGACGCTGGACTGGCGCGGTTAAAATTGCACGGTAAACAGAGCTGATTGACGGAGGAGCAGCAAAAAATAGCAAAAAGTTGATGGTCGGCGACCACATCGTCCAAATTGCCGGCAGGGAAACGAAATCGCTGTCCATGGCACAGGTGCGAGATCTCATCGTGGGCCCGGCAGGAACCACCGTGACGATAAGCATCACGCGTAAGATGCACGACAAGAACGACCAGGAAATAGAACAGAATTTCGTTCTCGAACTAACTCGAGCCGAAAACAAGATACGGGACAGGTTGCTCTCCTCCCTACCGCGGTTGCCATAGGGAACATGCATGCTTACATGCATGCGTGTCGGTCTTGGGTCTTTTACATGGCTGCATTGTGAGCAACTGACGCGCTGCGACTGTTTCTCGTGTTGCTGCTGCGTCAGTGGGTGCAGATGCCCTATTCCAACTCTCACCCCTGACTGCTTGCTTTTCTTTGCGCTTGCACATTTGCAACACACAACCAGCGATGCGACATCGCTGGGTGATACCGGGACAAGACCGCTGACGGGGCGCGCCGCCACCGCCAGCCACATGAATTTCACGATGCCCAACCTTTTTGGCTAATGCAACGACGCCTCACATGCATTACCGCTGCTGCATCTGCACTGCGCTTTCGAGCGTGCATGCGTGATGTTTGAATGCATATCGCAAGGCGTTGCGGCCCTCTGGCTGCCCATGTCGCTTAGCTCCTCCTAGATGCATGTCTGCAGCTGGATCTTGGCCCTCAGCGTCTGGGCAGGCCGTGCACAGTGTCATATCTATTTTTTTTTAAATTCGACTATCAAGCTCTCCCTTGCTGGCACGACGAGCGCGCGCCGAACTCCGTGGCTTCGTCGTAGTGAAAATGATTACACGATTATCAAGAAATTATATATAAATGACGACACAGTAGTGAGGAGCGCTACACATTGTCAAGATTCGTGCGCCGCAATCCCTTGGCGATATTATGCCGCGACATTTGGCCTAATATCGCCAAGGGATTGCGACAGGGCGACATTTCTTCTGAGCAGAGATAAAAACCGCGACAGGGCGACATTTCTTCTGAGCTGAGATAAAAAATGAGTTGAACCTCGGTATTACGCAAGTTATGCTCTTGAATTGTGGGGAGGTGTTAAATTTCTGAAACTGAGTCCTGCAGGGAGTTCGCGAGCTGAGCTGTAAAACATTTTTTGCGCTTGTTTGTTCTCAGAGGCTCAACATTTGTTTGCATTTTTCAAGACCTCAAGGCTCCCGGCCTGACCGGCGACCACCCTCAGGCTCATGCATACGTCTCTGGGTCTTGCGGGTCAGCACTGGCAGACCAAAGTCCCTGAGACCTTGCCTGCCTTGCATTGTAGGAGAGAGCGGGGGAAACCCTGATGATGACCTCCACCCAGGGTGGAGGTCGCCGCCAATGCTGGGCCACAAGTGCCCAGCGGCAGTGTCACCCTGAAGAGGCATTGTAATTACCGACCTTCAGTCATCTATTTGATTGTCAATAAACTTCTCTCTCTCTCTCTCTCACTCTCTCTCTCTCTGTACGTCTGGTCTGGGATGACCTGAGGCCAGAAGGACGCTCACATATGAGGAGGAGGATACATGCATGTCATATGAGGAGGAGGATACATGCATGTCATATGAGGAGGAGGACACAAGTTCATCCTCAGTGAGAGCGTCAGGGGGTTTAGGGGGCAGTGAGAGAGCGTTGGGGGGAGAGTTCCAAAAGAAGGTTGTGAGGTAGGATCTCCCAGATATTAAAAGCGGAGATGTAAAGTAAAAGGGCGGGATGTAGTATACATTTCCGCTCAAGAAGCAGATGAAGCAAAACTCCAAGGAAGTGGGCCTTGTCGCTGAATAAATAGCGGCGCTGACTCTGCCGAGTCGAGCTCACCTGCTCCCGAGCTAGGAAACGAAATCCACGATAGACCCTACCGGGCATGCCACACTGGCAACGGTTGCCAGTGTGGCATGCCCGGTAGCGAGTCTGAAATGGACTTGCAGGCCTCGTCGTCTTCCTCCTCCTTGCAGCCGTCGTCGATTTCTTCCTGCCCGTCTTCCTCCTTCAACGTGAGCTTCGAGAATGGAAACGCCTGAATAGAATTTGTGCGGAAACGGTACCAGAGCCATCTTCTCGCACGGGACGTTGATGCGGTAGGCAACGACGGACATGGAACGGGGAAAGCAACTGAGTTTATTACGACTCCAGACAAATTTGTACTACAGTTCTTTTTATGCTTCGGCACGCGTTTGATTTAGGGATTAGGCCCACAAACCAAACCACCCAGTATGACGGGCTCGTCACGGGCTCGTCACGTCACACTGTATCACACTTATCCTCATTGGTAAGTCCTAAGTCCTAAGGTCAACCGTCAAGCTTCTTGGTAAATCTCAAACCCAAGAAAACTGGGGACTCTTCGCACACCAACCCCGCCGACGTATAAGTAACCCTCCGGCTTAGGGCCGCCCACGATCAATTGTGGTGTCGATGTGGGAGAAGGCAGAGTGGCCATCTGCGCCAGAGTCGTTCCTGCCCTGGTCGGCGATGTCGTGATGGCGTTGAGTGTGGCGAGGATGTGCGCAATGTCCTCCTTCGTAGCGTAGTCCGAGATCTCGGCTGCCTGCAGCTCCTGCTCGTCGTACTGTGCAAGCGCGTTAAGCCCCTCGCGCGGCACAGCTACCCGCCCGTCACGCGGCAACGACAAACCTACACTCGCAGCGAGGTGTGGCTGCCACGGGTGCTTGCAGTCTCGGGCAAAGTGGCCCAGTTGGCCACACCTGTGAAACCTCACGCCTTCACGAGACAGCGCATGAAGTGTGCCCCCCCCCGTGGCCACACTTCCAGGATCAGCAGCCACGAGCAACGACTTCATAGTGGCCCTTGCCGTAACGTTGCGTGCATCCGGAGCGTAAAGCACCCCCGTGATCCACCGCGACGAATCCGAGCGCTGCGCCGCGTCCTCCAGGATCTGGAGGAACCTGCCCCATGTGGTCGGATCAAGCCTCTTGACCCAGTGCGTTTCGGCCGACGTAAGTTCGGCGATAACACATTGGAGGTCAAAAAGCCGAACGATCTCTGTCCAGCCCTGGCTAAAACCTTGCGGGAACACAAACTAATCACACGCCTCCCGCCACAGCTTGGCTGCCCTGCGCTGAAGATACGCCCGCAACAGCGACAACAGTGCACCATGCAAACGAAACACGGCACCATCGGAAGGTGGCGTGTCAGTAAGCGCTGTGCGAGCCAAACCAAGAGTGTCGCCTTCGAAATCGCCGAGAAAATGCGCAAGGCCGAGGTCCTCATTAGGCCCGTAGTAGCGCGCCACCATGCCAGTTGTAGCTACCCGGAGAACTGCGTCGAACAGGCGGGCGAACAGTGGCAAACACCGCAAGACCACCCGGGCCGTCCTTAAATGTCTCGCCCGGGGTGTCTTTGAAACCCGCACGCTCCTGTAAAAAGGCCGCCTGAGCAGCGTCATCCGCGAGATCAAGATAAGCCCGGTAGGCCGCAAGCAGGGAATCGAACGTAGCCATCGGCCCGCGCTGAGCCCGTTGCTGAGCCATGCCTCCTGCTGATGGGTGCCCAACCCCCGCCGCCCCTCCTGCAGCTGAGCCAGCACCCGCGCCGGCTGGACCAGCGTCCTCTCCTGCAGCTGGCGCACCACCGGCAAGCTCCAGGCGTGCGGGCGCTCCCCGCCCGCCGACGTCCTAACGGGTGCGCGGCTTCTCACCTCTTACTCGCCTCACCGTCCTCACACCGTCGACGCCACTTGTCGTCTCGGTGTCCTGCGCGGGCGCCAGAGCGATGCCCTCGCGCAATGGAGCGTCTGCGACGAAGGAGAGTCCAATCAAACTCCGCTCGTTCCGTCACCACCGGCCGTTGCTTGAAGTAGCGCCCAATCAAGCGATCGCTCCGCCGCCCCTGACGTTGCTCCACCATGCCGACCTAGGCTACCAAGTGTGCGGAAACGGTACCAGAGCCATCTTCTCGCACGGGACGTTGATGCGGTAGGCAACGACGGACATGGAACGGGGAAAGCAACTGAGTTTATTACGACTCCAAACAACTTTGTACTACAGTTCTTTTTATGCTTCGGCACGCGTCGATCCCGAGGCATGAGTCGGGCCAAGGATACGTGAGGGTCGTAGAAAAGTCGATAATGTGGAGGGAGACCGAAACCGCTAAGGTCTTCACGTATCAGGGATTAACGACATACACGGAGCTCGATAAGAGTTGGACGATCATGAGTAGCATATACAACCACCTACGGCAAGGAAGGGATAAGAGCATCGATGAGCTGAAGTTTTTCATCCGAGCAGAAGTGGAGCTGCAAGAGCGCCTA
>Ga0315899_10001827_pt1 | contig 24042 bp, 20 predicted proteins | sample LakEriMetagenome_2_FD_203518 | JGI IMG/M metagenome (GOLD analysis project Ga0315899, IMG submission 203518) | Freshwater fungal communities from buoy surface, Lake Erie, Ohio, United States - Buoy 4 MA112 | ecosystem: Environmental > Aquatic > Freshwater > Lake | place: USA: Lake Erie, Ohio... | reverse complement strand
CCCTACCGATTTGGAATCGGGCATCCGTGCTGCCCATGCGGTTTTGTGTGCGGGCCAACCCCAGGCTTCATTGGCGGTTCGTTCATCAGCCACGGCAGAGGACCTGCCGGACGCCTCTTTTGCCGGCCAACAAGAAACATTCCTCAATGTGACGGGCATCGAGGCTGTGTTGTTGAAAATGCGCGAGGTGTTTGCCTCGCTCTACAACGACCGCGCCATCAGTTACCGCGTGCACAAGGGCTTTGCCCATGCCGAGGTGGCCTTGTCTGCCGGGGTTCAGCGGATGGTGCGCTCGGACTTGGGGGCGGCAGGGGTGATGTTCACCATCGATACCGAAACTGGCTTTGACCAAGTGGTGTTCATCACATCGAGCTACGGTCTGGGCGAGACGGTGGTGCAAGGTGCGGTCAATCCAGATGAGTTTTATGTGCACAAGCCCATGCTCAAGGCTGGGCACAAAGCGGTGATTCGCCGCAGCCTGGGCTCCAAATTGATTCAAATGGTGTTTGCCACACCTGAGCAGCGCGCCCAGGGTGACAAATTGGTGCACACCGAGGATGTGCCCACCGAGATGCGCAACCGCTATTCATTGACCGACGATGAGGTGCAGCAGTTGGCGGCTTATGCCTTGGTCATTGAGGCCCACTATGGCCGAGCGATGGACATTGAATGGGGCAAGGACGGTGTGGATGGGCAGCTTTATATTTTGCAAGCCCGCCCTGAGACCGTGAAAAGCCAGCAAAAAGACCAGGTCGAGCACCGTTTCAAGCTCAAAGCCACGGGCACGGTGTTGGCCCAAGGCCGTGCCATTGGCCAAAAAATTGGTGCAGGCCCGGTGCGCTTGGTCAACCACATCGACCAAATGGACATGGTTCAAGCCGGAGACGTGTTGGTCACCGACATGACCGATCCCAACTGGGAGCCGGTGATGAAGCGCGCGAGCGCCATTGTGACCAACCGTGGCGGACGCACCTGCCATGCGGCGATCATCGCCCGCGAGCTGGGCATTCCAGCGGTGGTGGGTTGTGGCGACGCCACCGAACAGCTCAAATCTGACCAACTGGTCACCGTGAGCTGCGCTCAGGGGGACACGGGCTTTATTTATGATGGCTTGTTGCCCACCGAGGTGAGCGAGGTCGCGCGCGGCACCATGCCCGAGATCGCCACCAAAATCATGATGAATGTGGGTAATCCGCAGTTGGCCTTTGATTTTTGCCAATTGCCCAACCAAGGGGTGGGATTGGCCCGCTTGGAGTTCATCATCAACAACAACATTGGCATCCACCCCAAGGCCATCTTGGATTACCCCAATGTCGACTCTGACTTGAAAAAAGCGGTGGAGTCGGTGGCCCGCGGCCACGCCTCGCCCCGTGCCTTTTATGTGGACAAAGTGGCCGAGGGCGTGGCCACGATTGCCGCGGCCTTTTGGCCCAAGCCGGTGATTGTTCGTTTGTCCGACTTCAAGTCCAACGAGTACCGCAAACTCATCGGGGGCAGCCGCTATGAGCCCGAAGAGGAAAACCCCATGCTGGGTTTTCGCGGTGCGGCGCGCTACCTCAGTGCAGACTTTGGCCCGGCCTTTGCCATGGAGTGCGAGGCCTTGCGCCGGGTGCGTTTGGACATGGGCTTGCGCAATGTGCAAGTCATGGTGCCTTTTGTGCGCACCTTGGGGCAGGCCGAACGCGTCACCCAGTTGTTGGCCCAGCATGGCTTGCAGCGCGGGCAAGATGACTTGAAGCTGATCATGATGTGCGAAGTGCCCAGCAACGCCATTTTGGCGGCCGACTTTTTGCAGTTTTTTGACGGTTTCTCGATTGGTTCCAACGACCTGACCCAACTCACTCTGGGGTTGGACCGTGATTCGGGGCTGGAACTGCTGGCCGCCGACTTTGACGAGCGTGACCCGGCGGTGTTGGCCATGCTCGAGCGCGCCATTGATGCCTGTCATGCGGCTGGCAAATATGTGGGCATCTGTGGCCAAGGGCCCAGCGACCATGCCGACTTCGCCCTTTGGTTGGCCCAAAAAGGCATCAGTTCTATCTCACTCAACCCCGATAGCGTGATCCAAACCTGGAAATCCCTGGCTGCGCCGCAATAGGCCCTAGGGGCAACCCCAGCCTTGCAGCGGCGAAAAACTGCTAAAACCCAGGCGTGAGCCCCGAAATCAATAACCCCGCATCAAAGCCTGGACGCCGAGCTTGGTGGGCTTTGGGCTTGACTCTGCTTGCCACCTTGGCCGCCTTGGTGTGGGTTTGGATGACACCCGACGTGTCTGTCTGGCATTTTTGGGGGGTGGCCCAGGCCATGCCGGTGGCCTATGTGCTGTTGTTGTGGTGGGTGCATGGCGTTCGCAGTGAAGAACCGGGCGATCGATGATGGGTGAGGCTTGGCGCTGGCGCATGGTGGCAGGTGCCAGTTTGGGGGTCTTGTTGATGGCTTTGACCTTGTGGCTGGCTGAGGCCTGGGGGGTTTCCAAATCCAGCATCAATGTGTGCTTTTTGGTGTTGTCGATTGCCGGCTATGCCGCCATTGGTTTGTTATGCCGAACCTCACTGTCCAACGAATACTATGTGGCGGGCCGCCGCATTGGGGCGCCTTTCAATGGCATGGCCACGGCCGCCGATTGGATGTCTGCCGCCACTTTCATGGGTTTGACCGGTTTGTTGATTTCCGACGGATTCGTCGGTGATGGTGTGCGTGCCGGTGGCTTGGCCTATGTCTTGGGTTGGACGGGTGGGTTTTGTTTGTTGGGTATTTTGTTCGCCGGCAAGATCAACCAATCTGGCGCCATCACCATCCCGGAGTTGTTGGGCCAGCGCTTGGACAGCACCGCCGTTCGCTGGCTGGGTGCTGTGGGGGCCATCTTGTGCTCGGGCGTTTATTTGGTGGCCCAAATTTACGCCATCGGTCTGGTCGCTTCCATGCTGTCGGGAATGAACTTTGAGTTGGGTGTTTTTTTGGCCTTGGGTGGGGTCTTGCTGTGTTCTTTTTTGGGCGGTATGCGCGCGGTGACCTGGACCCAGGTGCTGCAATGCGTGGTCATCGTCTCGACCATGGTGACCTTGGCGGTGGCCGTGGCATGGCATCTCCATGGCAGTGCTTTGCCTTCCTGGGGGGCGGGCATGGGCTTGCAAGCGGTGGCCCAACGGGTGCGTGACATCCAGGCCGATCCGGCCGAGGCGCAATCCAAGGCCATCATGCGCGAGAGACTGGCCGAGTTAGAGCGCAAGATCGCCGACCCAGAACAAGCCCGCTTTGCAGAGCGGCAACTGCTGGGCGTCAAGATCGCAGAACTCAAGCAGCAAAACAGCCCCGTGCGCGACATTCAGCGATTGGAAGCCAACCCGGCTTGGAACGACAGCGACAGCCACCGTTTGGTCCAAGGCTGGCAGCGCGAGCGCAGCCTCATTGAGCAGGAGCTTCAGCGCGCCATTGGCTTTGAGCGGGGTAGCGCCAGCGGCATCCACCAGGGCTTGCTCAACACCGTGTGTTTGGTGTTGTGCTTCATGATGGGAACCGCCTCATTGCCCCATGTGCTGATGCGCTCACTGACCACCCCCACAGCGCGGCAAGCCCAGCAATCGATGGTCTGGACCCTGTTTTTTGTGGTCATTGTCTACCTCTGCGCGTCGAGCTTGGCGGTCATGATCAAACAAGTGGTGCTGACCGATTTGGTCGGTTCTGCCATGAATGCGCTACCAGAGTGGGCGCAAAATTTGCGTTTGCGAAAACCGGCTTTGTTGACCCTCAGTGACCACAACGCTGATGGCCTGGTTCAGTGGGCCGATGTGCGCTTGGCCACCGACTATTTGGTCTTGGCAGCGCCCGAAATTTTGGGCATTTCTGCCGTCTTCACAGGCCTGATAGCGGCTGGTGCTTTGGCCGCTGCCTTGTCCACCGCAGACGGCTTGTTGTTGACCATCTCCAATGCCTTGGCCCATGACATTTATTTTCAAACCCTGGCCCCCAAGGCCACACCCATCCGTCGGGTGATGCTGTCCAAAATTTTGTTGATGCTGGTGGCTTTGGTGGCGGCCTGGATCGCGACGTATCGGCCGGTGGACATTTTGTTTTGGGTCTCTTGCGCTTTCTCCTTGGCCGCATCGTGCTTCTTTCCCGTTTTGTTGCTCAGCTTGTATTGGTCGGGGTTTAGCCGTGTGGGTGCCATAGGGGCCATGCTTTCGGGAACCTCATTGGCGCTGTGGTACATAAGTGCCCATTCGCTGGCCGTAGCGGGGCCGGCGACGGTGGATGGGCTTTGGTGGGGTGTGGCGCCGGTGAGTGCCGGCGTTTTTGGTGTCCCCCTGGGCTTGGTCATGGGCATTTTGATGAGCAAAATATGGCCCCAAACCCTTTCTTCGCCATTGCCTGGCGCGCCTTGAGCGGCCCGATTTGGTGAACATCTCGCCCAGGGGGCTGACTGCGCTGGTGGCGCTCAGTCGGACCTAAAGCCAAAGCGGGCGCGATTCGCCTATAATCTAGGGTTTCCCTTGCCGCACCCCAACAGACGCTGGGGGCGGCTTCATCCACAAGGAGTCTGCATGCGTCATTATGAAATCATCTTGCTCATCCATCCGGATCAGAGCGAACAAGTTCCAGCCATGCTGGAGCGCTATAAAGGCATGATCACCGCTGGCGGCGGCGTGATCCACCGGGTTGAAGATTGGGGCCGGCGTCAGCTGACCTACATGATCAACAAACTGGCCAAGGCGCATTACCTGTGCATCAACATTGAAGCCAGCCAAGCGGTGATGGCTGAAATTGAACATGCATTCAAATTCAATGACGCGGTGCTGCGCCACCTCACGGTTCAAAAGAAGAAGGCCGACACCGGTCCTTCATCGATGATGAAGAGTGTGGAACGCGAAGAGGCCCGCAAGGCCCAGCAAGCGGACTTTTCTGCCTGAGGTTGAGCGGCTGGGTGTGAACCAGTTGGTTTTGACGGCTCGCATTGCAGAGGTCAGTCCTTTGCGGTACACCCCAGCGGGATTGCCGGTTTTGGAGCTGCGACTTGAACACGAGTCCGAGCAACAAGAAGCCGGAACCCCGCGAACTGTCAAAACCTCTGTCAAAACCATTGCGGTGGGCCAAATGGCTGAACGCATAGGTCACCAAGCCCTCGACAGTTGCTGGTTGTTCAAAGGCTTTTTGGCCACCACCCGCAACGCCAAGCACCCTGTTTTTCATTTGCAAGATTTTCAGCCCAACACATAGGAGGCCCATGCCATGGCCACGTTCAAGAAATTCAACAAAGACAAGCGTCCCAAGCGCAACACCCAGTCCCTGCTGTTCAAGCGCAAGCGGTTTTGCCGTTTCACGGTCGCGGGTGTGGAAGAGATCGACTACAAAGATGTCGATACCTTGCGCGACTTCATTGCCGAAAACGGAAAGATCATCCCCGCGCGCTTGACCGGCACCCGGGCCATTTACCAACGCCAGCTCAACACCGCCATCAAGCGCGCACGCTTTTTGGCCATGTTGCCCTACAGCGACCAACACAAAATCTAAGGGGTCACAACATGCAAATCATATTGCTCGACAAGGTAGTGAACCTTGGCAATTTGGGTGAAGTCGTCAAAGTCAAAGACGGTTATGCCCGCAATTTTCTGATCCCCTCGGGCCGCGCCCGCCGCGCCACCGCTGACGCCATCAAAGAGTTTGAGGTGCGCCGCGCTGATCTGGAAAAAGCCGCTGCTGAAAAGTTGGCCCAGGCCCAAGCCGCTGGCGAAAAATTGGCGGGCACCACCGTCAAGTTGACCCAAAAGGCCGGTGTGGATGGCCGTTTGTTTGGCTCGGTGACCAACTTCGACATTGCCGAAGAGTTGGTCAAAGCCGGCTACAGCCTCACCAAGGCGCAAGTGCGCATGCCCCATGGCCCCATCAAATTGGTGGGCGACTCAGCGGTGAGCGTGTCTTTGCACACCGACGTGGTGGTGGAAGTCAACGTGTCGGTGTACGGCGAAACCGCCTGATCCCGCGCTGGATCCCGAAGAGGCCGTTGCTGCATGCAACGGCTTTTTCTTTTTTGGCGTCCCCAGGGCGCCGAGGTCTGTGACCTGGGCCTATGCGACGCCTGCGGGCCTGTAGGCTTTAGGCCATGCATACTTTTGATCGCCATGCGCGGCTTTTCCCCTGCCTTTGCACGCCTTATGCACAGGTTTATGCCGTGACATCACCCCTGTGGGGCTTTAGGATAGTGTTTTATCAGGAATCCCATGCCAGCTGTTTTTTCCAGCATCGAAGAACTGTCCCACAAAGATCGGCAAGTGGCGCAGTTGCGCATTCCGCCGCACTCCATCGAGGCCGAGTCCAGTGTGTTGGGCGGGCTTTTGCTGGACAACTCGGCATGGGACCGGATTGGCGACATGCTTCAAGATGGTGACTTTTACCGCTATGAGCACCGCCAGATTTTTGCGTCCTTGACGGCCTTGATCAACACCAGCCGCCCGGCCGATGTGATCACTGTGTTTGAGCATTTGCAGGGGGTGGGCAAGGCCGAGGAGATCGGTGGCTTGGCTTACCTCAATGCCTTGGCCCAGTACGTGCCCAGCGCCAGCAACATCCGCCGCTATGCGGAAATCGTGCGTGAGCGCTCGATCTTGCGCAAGCTGGTCTCTGTGAGCGATGAAATCGCCACGCAGGCCTTCAACCCGCAAGGCAAGCAGGTTTCGCAAATCTTGGACGAGGCTGAACAAAAGGTGTTCAGCATTGGCGAAGAGGGTTCGCGCATGCGCCAAGGCTTCCAGGCCATGAACACCTTGGTCGTGAGCTTGATGGACCGGGTCCAGGAGATGGCCGACAACCCCAACGACATCACTGGCGTGCCCACTGGGTTTTATGATTTCGATCGAATGACCTCGGGCTTGCAGCCGGGAGACCTGGTGGTGCTGGCAGCCCGGCCCTCCATGGGCAAGACCGCTTTGGCCATCAATATTGCCGAGCATGTGGCTTTGCAAGAGCAGTTGCCGGTGGCGGTGTTCTCCATGGAGATGGGTGCCAGCCAATTGGCGGTTCGCATTGTGGGCTCGATTGGCCGCATTGATCAAACCCATTTGCGCACCGGCAAACTCACCGATGAGGAGTGGCCGCGCCTGACCGAGGCCATCGAGCGCTTGCGCGATGTGTCCTTGCACATCGATGAGACACCCGGCCTGAACACCAGCGAGCTGCGTGCCAATGCCCGGCGGCTGGCGCGCCAGTGCGGCAAGATGGGCCTGATCGTGGTCGATTATTTGCAGCTCATGTCGGGCTCGAGCAACGAATCAGACAACCGAGCCACCGAGCTGGGTGAGATTTCGCGCGGTTTAAAAATGTTAGCCAAAGAGTTGCAATGCCCGGTGTTGGCTTTGTCTCAGCTCAACCGCAGTGTGGAGACCCGCACCGACAAGCGGCCCATGATGAGCGACTTGCGCGAGTCGGGTGCGATCGAGCAAGATGCCGACGTCATCATGTTCATTTACCGCGATGACTATTACAACAAGGACTCCAAAGAGCCGGGCGTTGCCGAGGTGATCATCGCCAAGCAGCGCAATGGCCCCACGGGAACGGTCAAATTGACCTTCCTCAAGCACATCACCAAATTCGAGTCTTACGCGGCCAGCTCCAACGGCGACTATTGAGGTTGCTTTGGGTCACAGCGCATCGCTGGCAAAGTCGGCCAAACGAGAGCGCTCACCGCGGGCCAGGGTGATATGCCCGCCATGGGGCCAACCTTTGAAGCGGTCCACTGCAAAGGTCAGACCCGATGAACCTTCGGTCAGGTAAGGGGTGTCAATTTGGGCCAAATTGCCCATACAAATGATTTTGGTGCCGGGGCCGGCACGGGTGATCAGGGTTTTCATTTGCTTGGGGGTGAGGTTTTGTGCCTCATCAATGATCACAATTTTGTTCATGAACGTGCGCCCACGCATGAAGTTCATGCTCTTGATCTTGATGCGGCTGCGGATCAGCTCGTTGGTGGCGGCACGGCCCCACTCACCAGCCGAGGTTTCGGTTTTGGCCAGGGCTTCGAGGTTGTCGTCCAAGGCGCCCATCCAGGGGCCCATTTTTTCTTCTTCGGTGCCGGGTAAAAAACCAATGTCTTCACCCACACTGACGGTGGCGCGGGTCATGATGATCTCGGTGTAACGGCGCTCGTCCAACACCTGCGTCAAACCCGTGGCCAGAGCCAACAGGGTTTTGCCTGTGCCTGCGGTACCCGTGAGGGTGACAAAGTCGATCTCAGGATCCATCAGCAGGTTGACGGCGAAGTTTTGCTCGCGGTTGCGCGCATTGATGCCCCACACTGCATTTTTGGGGTGGGTGAAGTCTTTCAAGGTTTTGAGGGTGGCGGTTTTGCCCCGCACTTCGGTGACCCGGGCGTACATGTTGGGCTCGCCCGGGGCCTCAAAATAAACAAACTGGTTGATGTGCAAACTGGGCACGATGGGGCCACTCACCCGGTAGAAGGTGTGGCTGGCGCTTTGCCAACTCTCGATGTTTTTGGCGTGCTTGACCCAAAAATCCTCACTCAAGCTCAATGCGCCCGAGTAAAGCAGATCGCCATCTTCGAGGGTTTTGTCGTTTTGGTAGTCTTCGGCCGCCAAGCCCAAAGCGCGGGCTTTGACGCGCATGTTGATGTCTTTGGAGACCAGCACCACTTCGCGCGGCGCATGCAATTTGCGCAAGGCTTCCACCACGCCCAGGATTTGGTTGTCTGCTTTGCCTTGGGGCAGGCTGCTGGGCAGAGAAACCTCCAGGTGGCTGGTTTGGAAAAACAATCGCCCTCCCACTTCTTTATGCCCGGTGCTGTTGAGCGCCAGGCCCACGGCCATGTCCGCCCCTGGGTGGGCCGCCAAGCTGTCCAAGCTGCGGCTGGTTTGGCGCGCATTGCGGGCCACTTCGGTCATGCCTTTTTTGTGCCCATCGAGTTCTTCCAGAACAATCATCGGCAGAAAAACGTCGTGCTCTTCAAAGCGGAACAAGCACATGGGGTCGTGCATCAAGACGTTGGTGTCCAGCACGAATAGCTTGGCAGGGCCGCTTGGGGCCTTTTTCTTGGGCTTGGCCTCCGGCTTGCTGTACTGAGGGGCTTTGACAGTGGGCGTATTGATCTTGTTGGGCAGTTGCTTATCCAGATACAAACCTTGATGGGGAGCTTCATTTGACAATGGTTCGGCTCTTGGTGGTGCCGTGCGCTTTGGCTGATGACCGCGGCGCTGTGACCCTTCTTCGCTAGAAGTGATAGCGGGGCCTGTGGCCATGGCCTCGGTGCGGAGCAGGGCGGCGCGTTTGCCAGGTGGGGGAGGTAGCGGCATGGTCAATGGTTTTCAGTGGGGGTGGGGGCAGGTTTCAGAAGCGAAAAAGCCGCCGGGTAAAGCCGGCGGCTGGAGTAGAAAGGACAAACAAAAAAAGGTTCCAAGGCGGCTGCCGGCTAAGCTGATCGAGCCCGAGTCAATCTCAATGCCGCAGACATCAAGCAGTCTTTTCGGCTTTTTTGAGCGCTTTGACAGACTTTAAAACTTCGTCAATGTGACCGGGCACTTTGAGGCCACGCCATTCTTGTTTGAGCAAGCCATCGGAACCGATCAAAAAGGTGCTGCGCTCGATGCCCTTGACCTTTTTGCCATACATGATTTTGTTTTTCACCACGCCAAACATGTGGCACATTTTTTCTTCGGTGTCGGCAATCAGTTCAAAAGGCAACTCCAGCTTGGTTTTGAAATCGTCATGGGATTTCATGTTGTCTCTGGAAACGCCAAAAACCACCGCGCCAGCTTTGGCAAAGTCTTTGTATTTGTCCCGAAACTGCATGGCTTCTGTGGTGCAGCCAGGGGTATTGTCTTTGGGGTAAAAATACAAAATCACCATTTGGCCATGGTGAGAGGTGTTGGAGACTTTCAGCCCCCCGGTGGCATTCGCTTCAAATTCTGGAAGGGGTTTGTTGACAACGATCGCCATGGTTTCTTGATCTCTTGAGACAGTGGGGCAGCAGCGTGGTGACACATCAACCGGCCAACTGTCATGTTTGGCACAGGTACCGCAGCTTGCAATTTTAACGCCTTTTACCCCTCAGGGCAGACCCTGGGTATCAGGCCGGCCTTTCCACGATCAAAGCTGCCGCCACATGCCGACCCTCGCCGGCCAAAATGTTGTAAGTGCGGCACGCGGCCTGGGTGTCCATGGTTTCGATCCCCAAACCCCGTTGGATCAAGCCTTGCAGGCAAATGGCCGGTGGAAACTGCAAGCGCCGACCACTGCCAAAGATCAGCAACTCCACCCCCATCTCGCACACCGCTTCAAAATGCGCCGGACTCAAGTCGTCAGGGTGTTGGCAAGGCCAGTTCAAACGGGCCCCTTTGGAGTTGATGATGACGCTGTGATGCACTTTTTCCCCATTGATGGCGATCCAAGCTTCGCCATAGCCGGTCACGGCCAAGACGTCCATCTGATCGGGTTGAAGTTTCATGGTGGCTAAGAGGTGGAAGTATGGTCAAATTATAGGTTTTAGCCACGTCTGGCCAACGGGAGACCCATTGAAGACCATTGCCAAATCGGAAAAACTGTCCAACGTTTGCTATGACATTCGCGGGCCAGTGCTTGATCGCGCGCGGCAGATGGAGGAGGAGGGGCAAAAAATCATCAAACTCAACATTGGCAACTTGGCCGTGTTTGGTTTTGATGCCCCGGAAGAAATTCAGCAAGACATGATCCGCAACTTGCCCAGCGCAGCGGCTTACTCGGACAGCAAGGGTATTTTTTCGGCCCGCAAAGCGGTGATGCACTACACCCAACAGCAGGGCATCAAAGGGGTCACGCTCGATGACATTTACTTGGGAAACGGCGCCAGCGAATTGATCGTCATGGCCACCAATGGCTTGCTCAACAATGGGGATGAATTGCTGCTACCAGCCCCTGACTATCCGCTGTGGACCGCTGCCGTGAGCTTGTCTGGCGGCACACCCGTGCATTACATGTGTGACGAGGCCAATGGCTGGATGCCCGATTTGGACGACATCCGCGCCAAGATCACCCCGCACACCAAAGGCATTGTGGTGATCAACCCGAACAACCCAACGGGGGCTTTGTATTCGGATGCCTTGTTGCAAGGCATTGTGGATTTGGCCCGGCAGCACGGCTTGGTGATTTTTGCCGATGAGGTGTACGACAAAGTGCTATACGACGGGCATGTTCACACCGCCATGGCCAGTTTGTCCACCGATGTCTTGACCTTGACCTTCAACTCATTGTCCAAAAGTTACCGCTCATGTGGTTACCGTGCAGGTTGGATGGTGGTCTCGGGCGACAAAAAACCAGCCCAGGACTACATCGAAGGGTTGAACATGCTCTCTTCGATGCGCTTGTGCGCCAATGTGCCCGGCCAGTCGGCGATTCAAACGGCGCTGGGCGGTTATCAAAGCATCAACGATTTGGTCAAAGAAGGCGGGCGTTTGCGGCGACAGCGCGATTTGGCCTACGAACTGATCACCGCCATCGAGGGGGTAAGCTGTGTCAAACCCAGCGCCGCTTTGTATATGTTTCCGAAATTGGACCGGCGCATTTACCCCATTGAAGACGATCAGCTTTTTATCCAAGAGTTGCTGCAAGAAACCAAAGTCCTGCTGGTCCAAGGGACAGGCTTTAACTGGCCCACCCCGGATCACTTTCGCATCGTTTTCCTGCCCCACGAGGACGATTTGCGCGAGGCCATTGGGCGAATTGCCACATTTTTGACCCAATACAGAAAGCGTCACGCATCATGAAAGCGATTCAAGTGGGCCTGCTGGGCATTGGGACCGTGGGCAAAGGCACGTTTGAAGTGCTCCAGCGCAATCAAGAAGAAATTCAAAGCCGCGCCGGTCGTGGCATTGAAATCGCCATGGTGGCCGATTTAGACACCGATCGCGCCCGCCAAATTGTGGGGCCCCATGTCACCGTGGTCAACGATGCACGTGCGGTGGTGGCCAACCCCGATATTGACATCGTGGTGGAACTCATCGGCGGCTATGGCATTGCCCGTGAGTTGGTCATGGCCGCCATTGCTGCTGGCAAACACGTGGTCACCGCCAACAAAGCCTTGCTGGCGGTGCATGGCACAGAGATTTTTGAAGCCGCGCACCGCCAAGGTGTGATGGTGGCCTTTGAGGCCGCGGTGGCCGGAGGGATCCCGATCATCAAAGCCTTGCGCGAGGGCTTGACCGCCAACCGCATCCAGTGGATTGCGGGCATCATCAATGGCACGACCAATTTCATCTTGTCGGAGATGCGGGACAAAGGCTTGCCTTTTGACGCCGTGTTGAAGCAAGCCCAGGCCCTGGGCTACGCAGAGGCCGACCCTACTTTTGACATTGAGGGCGTGGATGCTGCGCACAAAGCCACCTTGATGTCGGCCATTGCCTTTGGCATTCGGGTGCAATTTGACAAGGCCTATGTGGAGGGCATTACCCATTTGGAGTCCAAAGACATCGTCTATGCCGAGCAAATGGGGTACCGCATCAAGTTGCTGGGCATCACCAAGCGCGTGAGCTCGGGTGTGGAGTTGCGGGTGCACCCCTGCTTGGTGCCGACCAAGCGATTGATCGCCAATGTGGAAGGCGCCATGAATGCGGTCATGGTTCAGGCCGATGCCGTGGGCACCACTTTGTACTATGGCAAGGGCGCAGGCAGCGAGCCCACGGCCAGTTCTGTGATCGCCGATTTGGTTGATATCACCCGCTTGCACACCGCCGATCCTTTGCACCGAGTCCCCCACTTGGCCTTTCAACCAGACGCCATCCGCGAGATTCCGGTGTTGCCCATGGCAGATGTGGTCACCAGTTATTACCTGCGCTTGCGGGTGGCAGACCAAGCCGGTGTGCTGGCGCGCTTGACGGGCATCTTGGCGCAAGCTGCCATCAGCATCGATGCGGTGTTGCAGCGACCGGCGGGCGAGGTGCAAAACCAAACCGACCTCATCATCCTCACCCATGCCTGTGTGGAGTCGGCCATGAATCTGGCCATTGAGCAGATGCACGCCTTGGACACGGTGCTGGCACCAGTGGTTCGCATTCGCAAAGAAGAGCTCAACTGATGCGCTATTTGTCGACCCGCGGCGACCCCGAGCAACGGCGCTTTTGCGATATTTTGCTGGAAGGCTTGGCACCCGACGGAGGTCTGTATTTGCCCGCGCGCTATCCACACATCAGTCCACAGCAGTTGGAACAGTGGCGCGGGGTTTATGCCCAGCAGGGTTACGCGCAATTGGCATTTGAAATTTTGTCGCTCTACATCGACGATATCCCGCCAGCGGACCTGCTGTCTTTGTGCCAAAAAACGTATACGTCTGAAGTTTTTGGTACTGCGGCGATCACCCCGCTGCGGCCTTTAGAGGCGGGGATGTTTGTCTTGGCCCTCTCCAACGGCCCTACCTTGGCGTTCAAAGACATGGCCATGCAACTGCTGGGTCATTTGTTTGAATATGAATTGGCGCGCCGGGGCGAAGAGCTCAATATTTTGGGTGCGACTTCAGGCGACACCGGCAGTGCCGCCGAATACGCCATGCGCGGTAAACAGGGCGTGAGGGTCTTCATGACCAGCCCACATGGCCGAATGAGCCCGTTTCAGCAGGCCCAGATGTTCAGCCTGCAAGACCCCAATATCCACAACATCGCCATTGAAGGCGTTTTTGATGACTGCCAAGACCTGGTCAAATCCGTCTCGGGCGACCACGCCTTCAAGCGCAAATACCGCATTGGCACCGTCAATTCCATCAATTGGGCCCGCTTGTTGGCCCAGGTGGTTTATTACTTTGCCGGATATTTTCAGGCGACTGAGCGCTCAGACCAAGTTGTGAGTTTCACGGTGCCCAGTGGCAACTTTGGCAATGTGTGTGCCGGGCATGTGGCTCACTCGATGGGCTTGCCCATTGACCAACTGGTGGTCGCCACCAATGAAAACGATGTCCTGGATGTGTTTTTCAAGACGGGCGTGTACCAAGTGCGCAGCAGCGCGCAAACGCATGAAACCTCGAGCCCATCGATGGACATCTCCAAGGCCAGCAACTTTGAGCGATTTGTCCACGATTTGCTCCAAGGCGATGCGCGCCGGGTTCGGCAACTGTTCCAAGATGCGCTCTCAGAAACAGGTCGCTTTGACCTGTCGCCGGACCCTTTATTCGCATTGGCAGCCACAAAACATGGTTTTGCCAGCGGCCGCAGCACCCATACAGACCGCTTGCACACCATCCAAGACACCCACCAAAGGTTTGGCCAAATCATTGACACCCACACCGCCGATGGTTTGAAGGTGGCCCGCGAGCATGTGCGCCCCGGGGTGCCCATGGTGGTTTTGGAGACCGCCTTGCCGATTAAATTTGCCGACACCATTGTCCAAGCCCTGGGCCATGCCCCACCATGTCCGCCCGCTTTTTTGGACTTGTCTTCGCGGCCACAGCGGGTCAGTGTGATGGCCCCTGATGTGAACTTGGTCAAGGCCTATATCCAACAACACTGCGAGGCCGTGGCGTGATGGACGCTCCGGCCACGCCCATGAAAGTGGTGGGCTTCGCTGGCGAGTCTGGCGCGGGCAAAACCGGCTTGGTGGAGAAATTGATCGGGCACCTCAAAGCGCGTGGCCTGCGGGTGTCGGTGGTCAAGCACGCGCACCATTCTTTTGATGTCGATCAACCCGGAAAAGACAGTTGGCGGCATCGGGAAGCCGGTGCCTTTGAGGTGGTGGTGGCCAGCAACCAGCGTTTGGTGCTGCAGCGTCAATTTGAGCAAGCCGCCACGCTCAGCCCCCATCACTTGATCGCAGAGCTCTATACCGGGGTGGATTGGGTGCTAGTTGAGGGCTTCAAGGACAGTGATTTGCTCAAAATCGAAGTGTGGCGGCCATGCACGGGCAAAGCAGTCCGCTACCCCCACGATGACTTCATTGTGGCCATCGCCACCGATGAAACCAATGCTTTGCCCGAGCCGACCAACTTGGATATTTTGGACCTCAATGACCCTCAAATGGTGGCCGACTGGTTGATGCAGCACCAAGATCGCTTCATTTACCAATCCCCTCTGGTCAACCCATGAGTTCAGCAGCCAAACCATTGATGTCTTTGGACGATGCGCAGGCCATCATTTTGTCGCACGTTCAAAGCATCTCAGCGCTTGAAACGGTGGCCACTTGGGACGCCGATGGGCGTGTCTTGGCCCAAGATGTGGTGTCCGAATTGGCTGTGCCTGCGCTGGACAACAGCTCGATGGACGGCTACGCGGTGCGCTGCAGCGATGTGAGTCAAGTGGGGGCGACTCTGCGGGTCACCCAACGCATTCCAGCGGGCAGCCACGGCCAGCTGTTGCATGCAGGCGAGGCGGCCCGCATCTTCACAGGGGCCCCCATCCCGCCTGGCGCCGACGCCGTGGTCATGCAAGAGCATGTGAGCCTGGACCCGGTCCAAGCCGACTTGATCACGGTGGATCAATCGGTGAAGCTTGGCCAGTGGATACGCCGTGCTGGTGAAGATGTGTCTTTTGGGGATGCGATTTTGCCCAAGGGGTGCCGCTTGCAACCTGCCGAGTTGGGTTTGGCCGCCAGCATTGGCCGGGCTGTTTTGCCGGTGGTGCGCAAACCTCGGGTCGCTTTGCTCTCCACAGGCGACGAGCTGATCATGCCCGGCAGTGTGGCGCCGGCCGACATGAAGCCAGGCACCATCTACAACTCCAATCGGTTCTTTCTGCGCGCCTTGCTGCAAAGAGCGGGCTGCGAAGTCACCGATCTGGGCATCGTGCCCGATCAGCGACAGGCCACCATCGATGTCTTGGCCCAAGCCAGCGCTGACCATGACCTGATTGTCAGCAGCGGTGGCGTCTCCGTTGGCGAAGAGGACCATGTCAAGCCAGCTGTTCAATCCCTGGGCGTTTTGCATGTGTGGCAAATTGCCATGAAACCAGGCAAGCCTTTGGCGTTTGGTTGGATCAATGCAGCGGGCCCATCGCCCACCCATTCCCCCTGTTTTTTCATGGGTTTACCGGGCAACCCTGTGTCGAGTTACGTGACCTATTTGTGTGTGGTCAGGCCTTTTTTGTCGGCCTTGCAAGGGTGCGTTGAGCGCGTCCAATCCCCTTATCGACTGCCCGTCCATTTCGACTGGCCCAAGCCCGACAAGCGGCGTGAATTTTTGCGCGTTCGCCGCAACGCCCAGGACGGTTTGGACCTCTTCCCTAACCAAAGCTCGGGGGTCTTGACCTCGGTGGTGTGGGGCGACGGGCTGATCGATGTCGCTCCGGGTCACGTGCTGAGCCATGGTGACGCGGTGGCTTATTGGCCTTTTGCACCGTGGTTGTCATGAAAATTCATTTGCGTTACTTTGCTTCGGTTCGTGAAGTCATTGGCAAGGGACAGGAATCCGTGCAAACACAAGCCACCCATGTGGGCGAGTTGCGCAAGGAACTGATGGCCATCAGCCCCCAACATGCCGAGGCATTGGCACGCCACAAGGCAGTGCGTGCCGCCCTCAACCAAGTGGCCTGCGCCGAGGATGCACCCTTGAGCGATGGCGACGAGGTGGCATTTTTCCCACCGGTGACTGGGGGCTGAAGATGTCTGCTTTGTCAGTGTCTATTCAAGCCGAAGACTTTGACATTGGGCAAGAGCACCAAGCCTTGCGCGCGCAAGATGAACGGGTGGGGGCGGTGTGCAGTTTTTTGGGCACTGTGCGCAGCCAAAGCGATGGGCAGTCTGTGTCGGCCATGGCCTTGGAGCATTACCCGGGCATGACCGAAAAATCCATCATGGCCATGTTGAACCAGGCCCAAGATAAATTTGATATCTATGCGGCGCGGGTGATCCACCGCATTGGGGACCTGATGCCAGGTGACCAAATTGTGTGGGTGGGGGTGACCTCTGCACACCGTGGACAAAGTTTTCAAGCCTGTGAATTTTTGATCGACTACTTGAAAACCCAAGCCCCATTTTGGAAAAAAGAGCAAACCCCCAGCGGTGCGCGTTGGGTGGATGCCCGGGTCAGTGACGACGATGCGCTATCTCGCTGGGGCATTCAAGTGCCCCGCCAAGCCATTTGATTGATGTGGATCAAGCTCTGGGCGCGCGTGGCACAGCTGCGCCGCTTGAAAACAGGCGTGGCAACCCAAAATGCAGTTCATCACAACAATGACGGGATAAGCCATGCGAGTCGAAAAGCTCACCACCAAGTTTCAAGAAGCTTTGTCCGACGCCCAAACCTTGGTGTTGGGCGCCGACCAAGCCTATATTGAACCAGCCCACTTGTTGGTTGCGATGTTGCGCCAAACCGATGGCCCCCAATCACTGCTGATGCGCTCGGGTGTGGTGGTGCCCGCCTTGTTGCAAGACGCCCAACAAATGATGGCGAGGTACCCCCAAGTTCAGGGCCAAGATCAAGTGCAGGTGGGGCGCGAGTTGGTGGGCCTGATCCAAGCGGCTGAAAAGGAGGGCCTCAAGCGCAAGGACCAGTTCATTGCCGGCGAACTTTTTTTTCTGGCCCTGGCCGATCACAAAGGGGAGGCTGGCCAATTGGTGCGCAAGCACGGTCTGGCCCGTGCCAGCTTGGAGGTGGCCATTGATGCCGTGCGCGGTGGTGCGCCGGTGCAAAGTGCGGACGCAGAGGGTCAGCGCGAGTCACTTAAGAAATACTGTGTGGATTTGACCGAACGCGCCCGCGCCGGTAAGTTGGACCCTGTGATTGGACGTGACGACGAAATACGCCGTGCCATCCAAGTGTTGCAACGCCGCAGCAAGAACAACCCGGTGCTGATCGGCGAGCCAGGGGTGGGCAAGACGGCGATTGTGGAAGGCTTGGCGCAGCGCATCGTCGCAGGTGAAGTGCCCGACTCGCTCAAAGGCAAAAGGGTTTTGTCCTTGGATATGGCGTCCCTGTTGGCCGGGGCCAAATTCAGGGGTGAGTTTGAAGAGCGTTTGAAGTCGGTGCTCAAGGAGTTGGCCCAAGATGAGGGCCAAAACATCGTGTTCATTGATGAGTTGCACACCATGGTGGGTGCGGGCAAGGCCGAGGGCGCGATGGACGCCGGCAATATGCTCAAGCCCGCTCTGGCCCGTGGTGAATTGCATTGCGTGGGTGCCACCACCCTGGATGAATACCGCAAGTTCATCGAAAAGGACGCGGCCTTGGAGCGGCGTTTTCAAAAAATCATTGTGGGCGAGCCCAGCGTTGAAGCCACCATCGCCATTTTGCGCGGCTTGCAAGAGCGCTACGAGGTGCACCACGGTGTGGAAATCACCGACCCCGCGATCGTGGCGGCGGCCGAGTTGTCTCACCGCTACATCACCGACCGCTTCTTACCCGATAAGGCGATTGACTTGATTGACGAAGCTGCAGCCAAAATCAAGATCGAAATTGACTCCAAGCCGGAGGTGATGGACAAATTGGACCGGCGCTTGATTCAGCTCAAGATTGAGCGCGAGGCGGTCAGAAAAGAAAAAGACGATGCCTCGCAAAAGCGCCTGGCTTTGCTGGAGGAAGAGGTCGTCAAGCTTGGCAAAGAATATGCTGACTTGGAAGAAATATGGAAATCAGAAAAATCCAATGCCCAAGGCAGCGCTCTCGTTAAGGAAGAAATCGACCGGATGCGTTTTCGCATCGATGAATTGACCCGTAAGGGTGAGTTCAACCAAGTCGCCGAGCTTCAATATGGCAAATTGCCGGAACTCGAAAAGCGGCACAAGGAGGCGCAAGCCAAAGAGGCCAAAAAGTCCAATGACAGCGGGCAACCGCGCTTGCTTCGCACCCAAGTGGGTGCCGAAGAAATCGCCGAAGTGGTGGCCCGTGCCACCGGCATACCAGTGTCCAAGCTGATGCAAGGCGAGCGTGACAAGTTGCTGCGGATGGAAGAGCATTTGCACCAACGGGTGATCGGGCAAGAGGAGGGCATCTCCGCCGTGGCCAATGCCATTCGCCGCTCGCGTGCTGGCTTGGGTGACCCCCATCGACCCACCGGATCCTTCCTGTTTTTGGGCCCCACGGGGGTGGGCAAAACAGAATTATGCAAAGCTTTGGCGGCTTTTTTGTTTGACAGCGAAGACCACCTGATCCGCATCGACATGAGTGAGTTCATGGAAAAGCACTCGGTCAGCCGAATGATCGGTGCGCCCCCGGGCTATGTGGGCTACGACGAGGGCGGCTACCTCACCGAGGCCGTTCGGCGCAAGCCATATAGCGTGATCTTGCTTGACGAGGTGGAAAAAGCCCACCCCGACGTGTTCAATATTTTGTTGCAAGTGCTCGATGACGGTCGCTTGACCGATGGGCAAGGGCGCACGGTGGATTTTAAAAATTCCGTGATCGTGATGACTTCCAACATTGGTTCGCCGATGATTCAAAGCATGGTCGGTCGCGACAATGCCGAGATCAAGGACGCGGTGTGGGAAGAGCTGAAAAACCATTTCAGGCCAGAATTTCTCAACCGCATTGATGAAACTGTGGTGTTCCATTCCCTGGACGCCAGCCACATTGCGCGCATCGCACAAATCCAACTCGATTTCCTGGGCCAGCGCTTGGCCCACATGGACTTGCATTTGGACGTCTCACCTGCGGCATTGGCCGAATTGGCCAAGGTTGGCTTTGATCCGGTATACGGCGCACGCCCGCTCAAGAGGGCCATTCAGCAGCGGATTGAAAACCCCTTGTCGAAATTGCTGCTGGAGGGCAAGTTTTTGCCCCAGCAAGTGGTGGCCATTTCGGTCGACCCGGTGCGCTTCCCTGGGGAGTTTAAATTCACCCCGCAGGACGCACCCACAGAAGCCAAATCCGGAGCCTGACCTTTCTGCGATTTGGCGGGCCCAAGGCTGGCTTGGCTTGCGGATAAACTGAGGACGATGGAGCCCTGGTGCAAACCAGGGCTTTTTTGATTCACTCAACCGGAAAACCTATGCGCGCACGTTTATGTGGGGCTTTGTATGTGATGGGCTTGTTGGCAGGCCTGCACAGCGTGACGGCTTGGTCGCAATCTGGTTTTCCGAGCAAACCCGTCAAAATCATCGTTCCTGCGACGCCGGGCGGCACCTCCGATATTTTCGCCCGGGCCATTGCCAACAAGTTGCAAGACAGCTTGGGCAAGCCCGTGGTGGTGGAGTACAAACCCGGGGCTGCCACCAATATTGGTAGCGATTTGGTGGCCAAATCTGCGCCCGACGGACACACCTTGTTGATCAACGGGATCACCCTGGCCACCAACCCTTTGTTGTTCGCCAACTTGCCCTTCAACCCCGCCAGAGACTTTGCCCCCATCATTGAGGTGGCAGAAATGCTCAACGTGGTCACGGTGCACCCCAGTGTGCCAGTGAGCAATATGCGTGAGTTGGTGCAACTCATCAAGTCTCAGCCCGGTGTTTTCAACCATGGGACACCCGGGGTGGGAAGCTCCGGTTTTTTGTCGGCAGAGTTGTTGGCGGTGAAAACGGGCGCCAAGATCACCCATATTTCTTACCAAGGCAATGCGCAGGCAGTGGTCGATCATTTGGGGGGGATTTTGCAAGTGGGTTTTGTCAACCTTCCCGTGGCATTGCAGCACGTGAAAACGGGCAAGCTCAAGGCCTTGGCCGTGACCTCGGCCAAACGCTCACCTTTGCTGCCCGATGTGCCCACGGTTGCCGAGGCCATGGGGCTGCCCGACTTTGAGTTGGTGGGCTGGTTTGGTTTGCTGGCCCCTTCGCGCACGCCACCGGAGGTGGTGGCGCGCTTGCATGCAGAGACCCTCAAGGCTTTGAAGGACCCATCGGTGATCGAGGTGATCCAAGCTGCTGGCGGCAGCGTGGGCGGGGGCAGCTCAGCTCAATTTGAAGCGCGCATCCGGCGCGATGCCGAACGCTTGACCGAAGTGATTCAACTGTTTGGCGCTTCCGCCAAGTGATGGTCCATGTCAACCACCTTTGAAACCTCTGACACGGTGCCTTGGCGGCAAGATGCCCAGGTGATGGGATTGGTGGGTTTGGTGCATGCCAGCTCGCATTTTTCGCACCTTCTGCTTCCCTTGATGTTCCCGGCTTTCATGAAAGATTTTGGCTTGGGTTATGCCGAGCTCGGTTTGTTGATGTCGGTGTTCTTTGTGGTCTCAGGTGTCGGCCAGGCCCTGTCGGGGTTCTTTGTCGATCAATTTGGCGCGCGCCCTGTTTTATATGCATCCTTGGCAATGCTGGCCTTGGCCTGCGCCAGCGTGACCCAAGCCCAGGGTTATGGCGGGTTGATGTGCTCGGCCGTGTTGTTTGGTTTGGGCAACTGCACCTTTCACCCGGTCGACTTCACCATTTTGAACAACCGCGTTTCTGAAAAGCGTTTGGGGCATGCGTTCAGCACCCATGGACTGACTGGCAATTTGGGTTGGGCGGCAGCGCCCACCTTCATGGTGGGCATCTCGAGCATGAGCCATTGGCGCACAGCTTATGCCTGTGCGGCGCTGGTTTTTGTGTCGCTTTTGCTGCTGTGCCTGTTTCTGCGAGCGCATTTGCACACCAACCCCCAGCGTCAACCTGCCCAGGACGCCAAGAGGTCCACCGGCACCAGCACCAGCAGCAACCTGTCTTTTTTGCGTTTGCCCGTTGTCTGGTGGTGCTTTGGTTTTTTTGTTTTTTCCACCATGACCTTGGCCGTGGTGCAAAGTTTTTCTGTGTCCATCATGCAGTCTTTGGTGGGTGTCAGCTTTGAGGCAGCCACCCATACGCTGACCGCTTATTTGATATGTGCGGCCTTGGGCATGTTGGCAGGGGGGTTCATGGCAGCCACCTTTGCCAAGCACACCCAAGCTGTGGTGGCTGGCAGCATGCTGAGCGCGGCCTTGTTGTTGGTGATCTGCGCCACCACCTGGTTGGGGCCCATGGGTAGCATGTTGGCGATGGCAATCACCGGATTTGCCGCCGGGGTGGGCGGGCCGTCGCGTGATTTGATGATCAAACAAGCCACACCCAAAGGGGCCACGGGTCGGGTTTATGGGATGGTCTATTCCGGCATGGACGTGGGTTTTGCCATTGCGCCGGCCTTGTTTGGGGTGTTCATGGACCACGGTTGGTATGCCGCCACCTTGGTGGGGGTGAGCCTGACTTTGGTGGTGAGCGCCGCTTTGGCTGTGGTGGTGGGTCGACAAGAGGAAAGCTCGGTTTGAGCTTTGGGTTTATTTTTTAGCAAAGCAAGTCATGGACAAGACAGAAAAAAAACAGATCGCCGGCCATTTGCTGGTTGAATGTTTGGTTCATCAAGGCGTGACACATGCCTTTGGTGTGCCGGGTGAAAGTTTCTTGGCTGTGCTGGATGGTTTTTATGCCTACAAAGAGCATATCCAATTCATCACCAACCGCCAAGAAGGTGGAGCGGCTTTCATGGCCGAGGCCCAGGGTAAATTGACCGGGCGACCAGGCATTTGCTTTGTGACGCGCGGGCCCGGTGCTACCAATGCCTCCATTGGCATCCACACCGCTTTTCAAGACAGCACCCCCATGGTGTTGTTTGTGGGTGATGTGGGCAGCGATTACCGCGATCGCGAGGCCTTTCAAGAGGTGGACTACAACAGTTTTTTCGGCCCCAACACCAAGGGATTGGCCAAACGGGTGGAGCGGGTCGATGATCCACAACGCCTGCCCGAATATGTGTCCCGGGCTTTTGCCATGGCCATGAATGGCCGCCCTGGTCCAGTGGTGGTGGTCTTGCCCGAGGACATGCTGACGCAAATGGTGACGGCTCGCCCTTTGCCCCGGGTGGATCCGGTGGAGGCGTGGTGCGATCCCGGCTCTTTGCGCAAACTCAGAGAGATGTTGTTTGCTGCACAAAGACCATTTGTCATCGCGGGTGGGGGTGGCTGGACGCCGCAAGCTGCGCAGGCATTAGAGCGTTTTGCCGATGCCTGGAAGCTGCCGGTGGGCAATGCCTTTCGTTTTCAGGATACGTTTGACAACCACCACCCCTTGTACGCCGGGGACGTGGGCATTGGCATCAACCCGGCACTGGCGCGGCGCATCGAAAGCTGCGACCTCATCATTGCCCTGGGACCGCGCCTGGGTGAAATGACCACCGGTGGCTATGCCTTGCTCCAGGCGCCCAAGACCGCTCAAAAACTGGTTCACATCCATGGTGGGGCTGAGGAGTTGCATCGGGTTTATCACGCGGATTTGGCCATGAACGCCACCATGAATGCGGCGGCCCGCGCCTTGGAGGTGCTCAGCCCGCCACCCGAATTGCCGTGGGAAGCCTGGGCCCATGAGGCCCATGCGGACTACCTGGCGAACTTAAAGCCCCAAACCCTGCCCGGGCCGATCGATATGCCCGCCATCATTGCTTGCATCGACCGGCATTTGCCTGCGGATGCCATCGTCACCAACGGGGCTGGCAACTTCGCCAGTTGGATGCACCGCTTTCACCGCCATCATGGGCTGGCCAAAGGCCACAAAACCCAACTGGCGCCCACCTCAGGGGCCATGGGTTACGGGGTTCCGGCGGGCATTGGGGCCAGCATCTTGACGGGCAGAACGGTGCTGACCATTGCAGGGGATGGCGACTTTTTGATGAACGGACAAGAGCTGGCCACAGCCATGCAGTTCGGTGGAAAAACCATCATTTTGCTGCTCAACAACAGCATGTACGGCACCATACGCATGCACCAGGAGCGTGAATATCCGCACCACGAAAGTGGCTCAGGCCTGCGCAATCCGGATTTCGTGGCCTTGGCCCACGCATATGGCTACGCGGGAGTGCACATCGAGCGCACCGATCAGTTTGAGCCTGCGCTGACAGCGGCATTGGCATTGGACCGTGGTACCTTGATGGAGGTGCGCTTGGACCCTGAGGTGATCACCACGCGTGCCACCATGGCTGCGATTCGAGAGGCGGCCATCCAAAAGCGGTCGAGTTGAGCCTGGCCTGATCTGCCAAGTGCGCGGGGATATGCGTGCTTGGCAGTTGGCCCGATGAGCATCAGATTGGCATAACGAAGCTGAATGACCATAAAAAAAGGCCGCTTGCGCGGCCTTTTTCATGGGCTACTGAAGTGATTACTTCAGGTGCTTGCCAATCAAGCTGGCCAGTTCAAACATCGTCACTTGGGCTTTGCCAAA
>Ga0315899_10001826_pt1 | contig 24050 bp, 23 predicted proteins | sample LakEriMetagenome_2_FD_203518 | JGI IMG/M metagenome (GOLD analysis project Ga0315899, IMG submission 203518) | Freshwater fungal communities from buoy surface, Lake Erie, Ohio, United States - Buoy 4 MA112 | ecosystem: Environmental > Aquatic > Freshwater > Lake | place: USA: Lake Erie, Ohio... | reverse complement strand
CTTTCAGCAGTCGGTGAACGGTCTTGCCAAGGGCTCAGGCGTTTCTTTTTCGGGTGTGCCTGTCGGCGAAATCCAAAGCATTGAATTGTGGGAACCCGATCCAGAATTTGTCCGCGTTCGCATCACCATTAAGGATAGCGTACCCGTGCTTCTGGGCACCACTGCGACGATCAACGGCGTCGGCTTCACCGGCGTTTCTGAAATTCAACTGGACGGCGCGGTCAAGGGCGCACCTGCATTGGTTTGTCCAGAAGCCAACCCGAAATCGGCATGTCCGACCGGCGTTCCCGTCATCCCCACAAAGCCAGGGGCCTTGGGGGAATTGTTGAACAATGCGCCGTTATTGTTGGAGCGGCTTTCGGCGTTGACCGAGCGGTTGACGAACATTCTGTCTGACAAGAACCAGCAATCCATTGAGCAGATATTGGACAATGTCGAAAATCTGTCGGGCACGCTGGCTACACAAGGTCCGGATTTGCGCGCCGCGGTTCAAGAATCGCGCATCGCGTTGCAAAAGGCAGGTCTTGCCGCAGATGAAATCACCAAAATGGCGGGCACCACCAACAAGCTGCTTAATAGCGATGGCCGCCCTATGTTGGCTGAACTGCGTAAAACGCTTCGCTCCGCCAATGGTAGTCTGGCTGCGCTGGAAACGACGTTGAACAATGCCAACCCGGCAATTGAAACGCTAAATACGCAGACATTGCCAGAGGTTACGCAATTGGCGCGCGACCTGCGCGAATTGTCTGTCACTTTAAAATCCGTCACCGACAAGGTTGATCAGGGTGGTATTAGCAGTGTCGTCAACGCGCCGGCATTGCCCGATTATCAACCCGGCAACAGGAAGCAAAAATGATGTTCAGCAAATTATCCAGCGCACGCTTATTGGCCTTACCCGTCATTCTCAGCCTCGGTGCTTGCGTAAGCTTCGAGACGAAAGCGCCGCCCTCCATGCTCGTGCTGACCGCCGATAACAGCGTGACTGCAGGTGCAGCCCGAACGGCATCGGCGACGGACGCCTTGGTCATACAAACGCCGGAGGTACCACGCAAACTCGACACGAACCGCGTGCCGGTCCAGATCAACGCCAGCAGCATTGCCTATGTGAAGGATGCGTTTTGGGCCGACAAGCCAGCCCGGTTGATGCAGCAACTATTGTCCGAAACGGTGTCGGCCAAAACCGGTCATTTGGTACTCAGCGAAGTCGATGCCGGCGGCAAAGCAGCACGCTTTATCTCCGGCAGCCTATTGGAATTTGGTGTGGACGCCGCAACCAATGAAGCCGTGGTCGTCTTTGATGCGGTAAAAATCACGCGCGGCAACCCCACCGAAAAACGCAGATTTGAAGCCCGTCGACCCGTTGCAGCTGTTGAAGCTACGCCTGTTGGCGCTGCGTTGAATGCAGCTGCAAATGAGGTGGCGTTGCAGATTGCCGAATGGGCGAACTGACCGCGTCAGTTTGAACTAACGCGCGAATCCCTCTGGTTCTGGCCAGCCCTTTGCGTATGTCGCCATCACTTTGAATAACGCGCCCATGGATTCGCGGGCAACAAGCCTGCTGCGCGCGTCGGAAATCTCCGTGGCCCGATCAGGATTTGCCTGCGCCAAGATCATGGCGCGCTGATCAATGCCCAATCCCGACAACCAAGCACCCTGATCACATGGCCCCGAAACGTTGAGCCCGGATCTTTGTGCGCAGAGCGAAAGCGCATGGAAATCGACATGCGCAGTCAAATCACAATGGCCAGGATCCGAAAATGGGTCCGCATATGTGTGATTTTGCACCGCCTGCAACGTGCTGCCCAGTGCTGGCTCAAGATAACCATAATCAATGGTCAACATAACCCCGCCTTGGCCGGACAGTCGCGTGGAAAGCATGTCCATCACTAAAGCGGCATCCGGGCACGTTTCGTAAATGCTTCCAACCGACGCCATGCGGAACTGTTTAGGAACTAGGGCGTCCGTGGAACGCGGACCCGGCATTGCGGTAAACCGCGCGCTATGATCGGGGACGACAACTCTCTCGTGCCAGCCGGCGTTCGTGGCAATCATCTGCGCGATGGGCAGCGCATCAAAGAATTCGTTCGCCACGATAAACAATGGCGCGTCGGTTGGGAGCGTTTCCATATCATCATGGAACGCGGCAGCGGGGACAGCCGCCCGCTGCTTTTCTCGCAACGCCGGGCTATTCTCGACAAAATGAACCTCTGGTTCACATCCGAAACGCTTCATTGTGCGGAGCGCATCGGCAGCCAGCGTGCCCCTGCCCGGCCCCAGTTCGACATAATAACATGGCAAAGGACGGCCATGCCGCAACCAGATATCGCTCAACCAAATTCCGACCATTTCGCCAAACATCTGGCTGATCTCAGGTGCCGTTATGAAGTCGCCATCGGCACCCAAAGGATCAGCGCGGCTATAATATGCGGTGTTTGCCACGCGCATATATTCGGCAACGCTAATGGGTCCAGACGCTTCAATGCGGTGTGTGAGGCGTTGGCTTGTCGTCTGCGTGTCAGGCGACACTGTTACGCTGCCTGCGCGAACCTGCCGTAAATAGAAGGAACAAGCCGATTAGGATCATCGGGGTGGTCAACCACTGCCCCATGCTCAGGCCGCTTGCTTCGACCAACCACTGTAACTGCTGGTCAGGTTCCCGGAAGAATTCGATCGTAAAGCGGGAAAGGCCATAGATGACAGCCGCCATGCCACACAGAAAGCCGGGTTTGTAGCGTGCGTCGGTTTTCCAAAACAACGGCCACATGATCGCGGCCATCAAAAGCCCTTCAAGCCCAGCTTCATACAGCTGGCTTGGGTGCCGCGGCAAATCACCACCATTTGGAAACACGATAGCCCAAGGCACGTCCGTCACGCGGCCCCAAAGCTCATCGTTCACGAAATTTGCCAACCGGCCGAAGAAGAGGCCAAACGGAACGCAACATGCGATATAATCACAAACCCGCAGGAACGAGATCTTATGCTTGCGTGCCAAAAGCCAGAGAGCAAAAATGATTCCAAGCGCGCCGCCATGCAACGACATGCCGCCTTCCCACAGTTTGAAGACATCTAACGGGTTCTGCAAAATCGATGGCTGATAGAACAAGATATAACCCGTTCGTCCGCCCAATATGATGCCCAGCGTCGCATATAAAATGATATCGTCCGCATGGTCACGCGACATCGGTGCGCCCGGCCGCGCCAGCAGTTTGAGCAAAAAGCCGTAGCCAAGCAAAATACCTACAAGATAGGCTAAGGAATACCAACGCAGCTGAAAGAAGCCCAGATCAAGCGCAACGGGGCCAACACCAAGGTCTGTGAACTGAATATAGTTCGCTGCTGTAGCAATAATCTCGAATGACACAGTTTTTCCTCAGGATATTTTGACTTTCCTATAGAGCGAAATAGAAGGTGCACAAAGAGTTTAGGAGAGAATCAAATGCCGTCCCAATTGGACCTCGCGATCGACGCCACCATAAATCGTCTCATGACCGACGATGGCCCTTTAACGGTGACCTATGTTGAAAAATTTGGTGTCCAATTGCCCATGCTGGCAAAAGCACCCGGCAACATGGCCGACTATCTGGCATTTTTTTGCGCCACGCATGCGGACAAAGAGTTTCTGGTAGATGGCGACATCCGGCTAAGCTTTGGCGACACCTATGCCGCAGCGCGCGTACTGGCTGGCGGCTTAGTCGACGGGCACAAACTTCAAAAAGGCGACAGGGTTGGGATCGCCGCACGCAATTCGGCCAACTGGATCATTGCCTACATGGCCATCGTTATGGCCGGCGGCGTTGCAACTTTGCTTAACGGCTGGTGGCAAGGCGGCGAACTGGCCGAAGGCATCCGCATGGTCGGCTGTCGCTATGTCCTCGCCGATGAACAGCGCGCTGCGCGCTTGGCAGGGCATGACATTGGCGGTTGTGAGCTATTGATATTCGGTCATGACGGCGCACCGACGGAAGGCCTGTCTGTCTTGACATCAAAAGGTGGTAGCGCGGAAACGCCGCTGCCCGCACTTGAGCCCACAGACAATGCGACGATTCTGTACACGTCAGGTTCGACGGGTCAGTCCAAGGGCGCGGTATCCGACCATCGGGCCGTCGTTCAAGGTGCGATGAGTTACGTGGGCCAGACACTCGTCTTTTTCGAACTTCTTTCGTCCACTGGGCAGGCCATGCCAGCTCAGCCATCGGCGTTGGTCAACGTGCCACTGTTTCACGTTACCGCCTCCATTCCACTGGTGCTGCAAAGCTTCGCCATTGGACGCAAGTTGGTACTGATGCCGAAATGGGATGCGGAAGAAGCCATGCGCATCATCGAAAAAGAACGCATCAGCTATTTCGTCGGCGTTCCGTTGATGAGCATTGAACTCGCGACGCACCCGAACCGCCACAAATATGACCTTACCAGCTGCACGGCCTTTGCGGCTGGCGGCGCCCCACGCCCCGTGGATCATGTCAAAAAAATCCGTAAAGAAATGAGCTGGGGCTATCCGCTGCTGGGTTATGGCCTTACCGAAACGAATGGCGTGGGCTGCGGCAATTTCACCGATAATTATCTGGAAAAGCCCACCAGCACTGGACCAGCTACGAAGCCCTTGGTCGAAGTGCAGATGCTTGATGATGATGGAAATGTTCTTCCGCAAGGTGAACGCGGCGAAGTCGGCATTCGCACCATCGCGAATTTCAACGGTTACTGGAACAACGAACAATCGACGCGCGACGCGTTTACCGCTGACGGGTTCTTCCGGACCGGTGACATCGGTTATCTCGACGAAGACGGTTATTTGTTCATCGTAGACCGCAAAAAAGACATCATCATTCGTGGCGGCGAAAATATCAGCTGCCCAGAAGTAGAAGCTGCTGCCTATGAACATGACTCGATTGTCGAGCTGTCCGTGTTTGGCATTGCCGATGACAAATATGGCGAAGTTCCAGGCATCGTCTATCAGACGAAGGATGGCATCGAGCTGACCGAGGATGAGCTAAAAGCGTTCCTTGCACCACGGCTAGCTCCATTCAAAATCCCGGCTCATTTCTGGCAAGTGTCAGAGCCCTTGCCGCGTCTGGGCACCCAAAAAATCGACCGCGTTGCTTTGCGCCGGGAATATAATGCAAAGGTCTCTGCTTGATGCTGACATAGGGCGTGAACGCGCCTAGAGAGTCTGTATGACTTCAGCGCCTGACCGGATTATAAAGCAACGCGACATTATCGACAGGACTGCGCTTGCCGATAAAGTTGACTCTATTGTTGCAAAAGATGGTCCTCAGCGCTGCCGTCCGCAGATCCTCGAGCTTTTGCAAGGCGCGTTGGCGGACGGGCGCGCCGAAATCAAACGACGACTGGGTGAAAACCCGTCACAGGGTTACCGCGCGTCTGCGGAGCAAGCCTTTCTGGTCGATCAGATTGTTCGGCTTATTTACGATTATGTGACCGTCCACGCATATCCCGCGGCGAACCGGTCGGCATCGGAACGGATCGCTATCCTTGCTGTGGGCGGATATGGCCGCGGCGAGATGGCACCACATAGCGACGTCGATATCGGGTTTGTTACCCCGTACAAAAGGAGCTCATGGACCGAACAAGTCGTCGAAGCGATTTTGTACCTTCTCTGGGATCTCGGCCTGAAAGTTGGCCAATCCAGCCGGTCTTTGGACGAGACTGTGAAAATGGCGCAAGAAGATCTGACGATCCGTACCGCGCTTTTGGAAAGCAGGTTCGTTTGGGGTGATCGTGCCGTGTACGAAGAGGCGGCATTACGCTTCTGGAACGAAGTGGTCGCAAATACGGCACCTGACTTTGTCCGCTTAAAAATGGCCGAACGCGATGAACGGCACAAGCGCATGGGCGACAGCCGTTACGTTGTGGAACCCAATATCAAAGACGGCAAAGGGGGCCTGCGCGATTTGCATACCTTGTATTGGATTGGGAAATATATCCACAAGGTCTCAACGGCATCTGATCTCGTCCATGTTGGGCTATTGTCGGTCGAAGAATATAACCGGTTCAGGAAGGCCGAAAACTTCCTGTGGTCCGTTCGTTGCCATATGCACAATATTACTGGCCGCGCAGAGGAACGGCTGACATTTGATTTGCAGCGCGAAGTGGCCGAACAGATGCAGTTCGCGGATCGTCCCGGTCGTTCGGCGGTTGAGCGGTTCATGCATTATTATTTCTTGAATGCCAAAACTGTGGGCGACGTTACAGGCTTATTCTTGGCGCATTTGGATGAAGCCATGGCTCAAAAAGGCCGTCGGTTCATTCCAAGTTTCAACCGCAAACCACGCAAGCTCAATGGTTTCCAGCTTGACCGTGGTCGCCTGGCATTACCTAATGATCAGTTTTTCGTCGAAGACCCCGTTCGGCTATTGGAAATTTTCCACCTCGCGGATTTGCATGAGCTGGAAATTCACCCTTCAGCCATGCGGACCGCGCAGCGCGATGCCCGGCTTGTGGATAAGGCGGTCCAAAAGGACCCGCGGGCCAACGCGCTCTTTTTAGATATTCTGACGTCACGTCGCGATCCGGAAACCGTATTGCGGTGGATGAACGAATCCACGATTTTTGGACGGTTCATTCCCGATTTCCGGCGCGTGGTCGCGCAAATGCAGTTCGATATGTATCATCATTACACCGTCGATGAACACTCGATCCGTGCGATTGGACTATTGGCGAACATCGAAAACGGAAAACTCAAGCAGGATCACCCGCTTTCGGCGGCGATAATGCGGAATATCGTCAGCAGAAGGGTATTATATGTCGCAACCTTGCTGCACGATATTGCAAAGGGGCGAGGCGGAGACCACAGCGTCATAGGGGCTGAGGTTGCTGAGGCGCTGTGTCCGCGGCTTGGTTTATCAGCCGCAGAGACGGAGACCGTCGCGTGGTTGGTACGCCACCATTTGTTGATGTCCGCAACATCGTTCAAACGTGACCTTGCCGACTTCAAAACGATATTGGATTTTGCACAGGCCGTTCAGTCGCCTGAACGTTTGAAATTGCTGCTCGTCTTGACGGTGGTGGACATTCGCGCCGTTGGTCCAGGTGTCTGGAACAGTTGGAAGCGCCAATTATTGTCCGATCTTTTCGAAGCCACTGAAGAAGTGCTGCGGCTTGGTCACAAGCAACGTGGCCGTGACGAACGCATCGCGTCGAAAAAATCGAAGCTCGGGTCAGCCTTGCAGTTGTCTCCTGAAAAATTTGCGCATTTCGCAAAGATATTACCCGACGCCTATTGGATAGCCGAGCCAGACGATATCATTGAACGCAATGCACGGCATCTGTTGAAAAATGAAGGTACCGAGCTTGCCATTGATGCCTGCTACTACCCCGACCGGGGCGCAACACTCGTCACGGTATTCGCGGCCGACCATCCCGGCTTATTTTATCGAATTGCAGGTGCAATTCACTTGGCAGGCGGAAACATCATCGATGCACGGATCCACACAAGCAGCGACGGGATGGCGATCGATAATTTCCTGATCCAAGATCCACTCGGCCGTCCATTTCGCGAGCAGGGCCAATTGGACCGCTTGGCGCGCAATATCGAAGAAGCATTGACCAACCGTGCCAAGTTGATGACCCAACTGGATGCCAAGCCCAAGGCTCTCCGGCGTGCCGACGCATTTAAAATTGCGCCTTCGGTGCTGATCGATAATCAGGCTTCTAACCGCTTCACCGTTGTAGAAGTAAATGCGCTGGACCGGCCGGCATTGCTGAACAATTTGGCATTGGCTTTGTTCGAGTCAAAGGTAACATTGCACAGTGCGCATATCGCAACCTATGGCGAACGCGCAGTAGATACTTTCTATGCGACAGATCTTTTCGGTGCAAAAATCGAAAGCAAGACCAAGTTGAAATCGCTTGAAACAAGGCTGCTTGAGGCGGCCACTATCCGTGCCCGGGTAAAAACCAAAGCTGCGTAAGAACGCAGACCTTTCGGCTGCATCAATTAACGACATAAAAAAAGGCCAGTCTTTCGACCGGCCTTTCTTTTAACATATTGATCCTTTCGGAATTACATTCCTGAATTTGGACCGTAGGTAACTTCAACGCGACGGTTTTGCGGTTCACGCTCACCATCTGCAGTCTGAACCAATGGTGCAGTTTCACCGAATGCTTCGGTTGCAATTGCACCGACGGCAACGCCCTTGGACTCAAGGTACGAACGCACGGTAGTGTTACGACGCTCGGAGAGACCAACATTGTACTTTGCGCTACCCGACTTATCGGCGTGACCAGCAAGCATAACCTTCGCAGTGCCACAGTTCGAATAATGCGCAACCGCGTTGTCCAGAACCGATGCCGCGTCAGGACGCAAGTTCGACTGATCCCAATCGAAGAATACGATATAAGGACCGGTGTTGCACACTGGCGCTGGGGGCGGCGGTGGCGGTGCAGCAACTTCAACTGGTGCAGGTGCACCGCCGAAGTTGTAAACCAGGCTGGCCATGACGCTGTGCGAACGGAAGCGTGTATCGACGGCACGGCCAAGACGGTCAACAAGACCAACCTTGTCTGCATTGAAGAAACGGTACTTCAAACCGGCGTCCCAGCTATCGCTCAGTGGTGCACGGATGCCTGCAAGAGCCTGCCATGCCAAACCAGTGTCTGAATCGTCGAGGAAAGATGGAGCAGCGAGAGTAGCCTGCACATCAACACGTGCAACGCCAACGCCGCCACCGAAAAAGCCCTGAAGGCCATCATCGTCGCCAAAATCGAAAAGACCATTGACCATGAAGCTCAATGCGTTTGCATCGCCATCGATCTGATACGCACCGCTAGGTGCGAGTGCAGTAGTTGCGCCGCTCGTAATCTGCGGTGTCTGGCTGTTAAAACCAGATGCATCAGCCTTACGATAGGAAACTTCTGATTCAAGACGGAAACCGCCGAAATCATAGCCGACTACGCCGCCGAAATCATAACCCTTGTTTGCGTCAACCGATGCAGCATTGTCCAATGTGCCGATATCCAAAGCCAAGTCTTCGACTATCATGGCACCGCCATCAACTCCAACATACCACTGGTCGTCGCGGGCCAAAGCCGGTGATGCCAGAGCAGTAGAAGCGAGCGCCAAACCTATGGCTAACTTACGCATCAACTTTCCCCTTTTTCTATCTTTAGGAACGGAATTTATCGAATGTTTTTCGATCGGTTTTGTTCCATCGAAGCAAGTCGCTATGTCCGCATACTGTTGCTAAAATGTCGCCTTTACGCGCATTTTATCCGAATACTGGCCGTACTTTTGCGATGCGAACGCGCAAGGCGTCAATATACCGATCAGCCTGAAATATTGTAACATCGCACCGAGTGCCGCACGCGCTTCGCTATCGACCACAGTCCCACCAGACGGATTTGCGATAATTGGGCCGCTCCGCCAAATGCCGCCGGTATAAATACTATCTCGACCATTGGCCCTGTCCCAAAGCCGCATCCCGTCATGGGCAATCAGATAGCGCCAGTCACCACCGATCCATATCGCAATTTTCGACTGTGCCAAAAAGCCAAATAACCACATATCATGATTATTTCAAAACATAATAATCTATTTGGTTATAATCTTACGCACCGAGAAGATGATTTCCCCTTTTCTGGCGGCTTCGCTATGGGATGGGGATGTCGCGCGTCATTCTGTTCAACAAGCCTTATGGCGTCTTGCCGCAATTTACCGACAAGGGGACCGCCGGTTCGCCGCGTCCGACCTTGTCGGATTTTATCGACGTGCCCGGGGTCTATCCCGCTGGTCGGTTGGATATGGACAGCGAAGGGCTGATGATCCTGACCGACGACGGGCGGTTGCAGGCCCGCATTTCCGATCCGCGGTACAAGCTGCCCAAAATCTACCGTGTTCAGGTGGAGGGCACGGTTTCCGATGATGCGCTCATCCAATTGCGGCGCGGTGTGCAGTTGAAGGACGGGATGACCTTGCCCGCAGAGGCAGACCGCATTGCCGACCCGCAGCTTTGGCCGCGCGATCCGCCCATCCGCGTCCGCCAGACCGTGCCCGACAGCTGGATAGTACTTATCATCCGCGAAGGCCGCAACCGGCAGGTGCGCCGTATGACCGCCGCGGTTGGCCACCCGACATTGCGGCTGGTGCGCCATGGCGTTGGCGATTGGACGCTGGACGATCTTGCCCCTGGCAGCTGGCGTGAGGTCTGACGCAGCAGCTTAGGGTCAGGACCTAGCCCGCCGGACGCGGCACGCGCTTGCCTTTGGTCCGGCTTGTCAGATGATATTGGCTACATCGGTCGCAGCGGTAATGGCGCAGCGTGATTGTCGCCGCCGTCATTGCGGCAATGGCATCCGCCTCCGCCGCGTACCCCGCTTTCCTTCGGCAAATGCTCAGCCGCGTGCGCAAATCAATCTTCGCCTTCGAACGCGATGCACCCCATGTTGCACAGCTGCGTCAGCAAGTCGATTGCGGCGTCCATTGACGCAAGTGCGGTGTCGAGGACCAAAGCATCTTGCGCGCACAGCTGCCGCGCCAGATCGGCGGTCTCCGCGCCGCAATCAAAGCACGCGCCATCGGCAAAGAACATCACCGCATCCGCGCCATCGCCCACAAATGCCAAACGGCTTGCCGGATTGCGCGACAGCGGGGTGTGATCGGCAACAAATTGTCGAACCTCGTCCGCTGCAACGGGGGTTTCAGGTTGCCAGTCCATTTCGGCATATTTGGGCGTGCTGTTGAACATGCCGAACCACCGGGCAAAGGCGCGCGGGTCGGAAAGCGAGTCCAGCGTCATCCGGTACAAGCGCGCCAAGGCCTCGGGCATAATCTCACCCGGGTTGGCCTGAGCCGACAAATCAGGATCGCGGTACAAATCATCTTCGGGAATCTGCTCAAGCATATCATCGACAAAATGCCCCAGCAGGTCGGCGCGCGACGGCGCACGGAAACCGACCGAATAGGTCATGCAGTCCGAACCCACCGCAACACCATTATGCGCGATGCCCGGCGGGACATACAGGATGTCGCCGGGTTCAAGCACCCATTCTTCGGTCGCTTCAAATTCTGCGAGCAGCTTTAGGTCTTCATGCGGCACCAGCGGGCTGTCGCCGTCGCAATGCGGCCCAATCTGCCAACGGCGGCGACCGTGGCCCTGAATCAGGAAAACATCATATTGGTCGAAATGCGGGCCAACGCCGCCTTGGTCCGCGGCAAGGCTGACCATGACATCGTCAATCCGCCAGTTGGGAATGAACCGGAACGGCGCGATGAGGTCAGCCACCATCGGCACATGGTGGTCGACCGCCTGCACCAGCAACGTCCAATGCGACGCGCCAAGGCTGCCCAAGCGATCCTCATGCTGCGGCCCCTGCTCCATCTCCCAGCCCTTGGCGGTCTGACAAATCAGGCGCGACTCCACGTCTTCTTCGCAGGCGAGGCCGGCAAGCTCATCGGGCTCAAGCGGGTTTTGCCAATTGCGCCACGGATTGCGGATAAGCAGCGGCTTTTTCTGCCAGTAATCGCGCAAGAACGCGGCTGTATCGAAGTTTTCTAATTCCATTTCCACCCGCTGTGCATTCGCGCTACAGAAAGCAAGTGTTGATGATGGTCATCGCGGGCAACGGATGCGGACATCGCACGGAATATGCCCGCAGGTTAAAAGCTTGCACTTGCCACCGTTCGCGGTTTAACCCCGCAGACGATGTTGAAACGCCTATATGATTGGATGATGGAAAAGGCTGGGCACGCCCATTCCGAACGCTGGTTGTTCCTGTTTTCCTTCATCGAAAGCTCATTCTTCCCGATACCACCGCATCCCCTGCTCGGGTTGATGTGTCTGGCGCGCCCGGACAAGGCGTTGCGCTATGGCGCGATTTGCACCTTGGCCTCCGTATTGGGCGGGCTCTTTGGGTATGCCATTGGCTATTTTGCCTATGAAACCATCGGCACGGCGCTGTTAAAGGCGCTTGGGCTATGGGACAGCTTTCCTGCGGCCGCATGTTATCTGCGCGAATTTGGCGCGGAGATTATTTTAATCAAGGGCGCGACCCCCATTCCGTTCAAGCTGCTGACCTTGACCGCAGGGTTCATCAAAATGGACCTGTTCACCTTCATCTGGGCCAGCGTGTTGAGCCGGGCATTTCAGTTCATGCTGGTCGGATTTTTGTTCTGGAAATTCGGACGGCCGATTAAGGCATTTATCGACAAATATCTGGCGTGGGTCACCGCCGCGTTTCTGGTGGCGGTCGTCGGCGGATTTTTTGCGTTCACGATGTTGGCGGGCAATGGCGCGGCCAAGAGTGATATCTGCTCGAACGTCAAAACCATCCAATCACGCTAGCACCGCCAGACACGGGTTATTTACAATATCGGAAAGCAGACATGGACAGCAGCTCACGCAAAATCGTCACGTTCATCGCGGTCGTCACCATCATTGTCATGGCCGCGATGGCCACGCGATCTTATCTCGACGCGGACCAAAGCACGACTGCCGCACCGGTTGAGGCGACCGAAGATAGCGCTCCGGAAGCACCAAAGCGGGAGCCGTCCGACAATGTGCCCGACACAAGCGACGAAATGCCCGTTGCCGCTCCAGAAATTGAAGACATTCCGGCCATCACTGGCGAACCGTCGATGACGTTTGAAAATGAAAACAGCGAGGCGCGTGATTCATCGGCGCCGGAAATTGACGAATAAGGTTCGTTAACGCGCGAACAGATTTGCGTCGTCGGCGAATGCCTTGAATTCCAGCGCATTGCCGCTTGGGTCGCAAAAGAACATCGTCGCCTGCTCGCCAATTTCGCCTTTAAAGCGGACATGGGGTTCAATGCCAAAGCGGATGCCAGCAGCCGTGACACGTGCGGCCAGCAATTCCCATTGTTCCATCGTCAGCACGACACCAAAATGCGGTACGGGAACGTCATGGCCATCCACCGGATTATGCGTCGAAACCGATCGCGCATTGGCATCGAGATGCGCAACGATCTGGTGTCCGAAAAAGTCGAAGTCGACCCAATGATCGGACGCGCGTCCTTCGGGGCACCCCATGATGTCGCCGTAAAAGCGCCGCGCTTCGGATAAGTCACGGACGGGAAAGGCCAAGTGGAAGGGGCGTAAGCTCATTTTGATGTCACCGGTTTTGGAAGGGGTTGATCGGAAATATCGGCAATAGCGAGTTCCTGCGACATTTGCATCGCGCATTTGTGGATTGTCGCCGGTTCGCTTGGGCGCTGAAATTCGGCTTTCGCCGCTTCGGCCATGGCAACCGCAACCAACGCACGCGGTTGGCCGCTTTGTTCGGTGATGCGGCTGCCGACGATGCCGGCCCAGCGTTTTCCCGATTGCCCGACATTGGGCATATCGGACGGTGCGGTACCAAGCCTCTGTCGCTCCGCCAAGGTCGCAAGGGCGGCAACACAGGCGATATCCGACTGATGCGTTTCCGTCAGGGCAGACGGCGTCGAAAGCGCGAGCGCATACACAAAAATAATCATGGCGATGAATTAGCATCGAAAGCCTGAACCGCAAGCAACGACGTTTTTGTGCGATTGCAATTGTCATATATGGTGGGCAAAAGCGCGCCATGCAGAAATTATCGGCTTTGCTCGGAAAGTTTCCCCGTTGGACGGCGCTCTTGGCGGGTGCCGCGTCCGCTTATGGTTTTGAACCATGGGGGCTTTGGCCGCTAACGCTTGTGTGCTTTGCATTGCTCATCCAGCTGATAAGCCAAGCGCCCAGCACCAAAGGCGCGTTTATGCTCGGCTGGCTTTTCGGGGTCGGGCATTTCACTTTTGGCAATCAATGGATTGCGGTCGCCTTCACCTTTCAGGCCGCAATGCCGATCTGGCTCGGTTACATCGCGGTATTCGGGCTGGCGCTATATTTAGCGGTGTATCCCGCCTTGGCTGCGGCTGGCGCCTATTGGATCAATCACCGCACGGCGAACGCCCTTCCTGATCCCGGCGGAGATGACGAAAAGATCAGGCCAACACCCACCCTTCACCTCATCCTCGCTTTTGCTGGCTTGTGGATCATCACCGAATGGCTGCGCAGCTGGGTATTCACCGGCTATGTCTGGAACCCGCTCAGCGTGGTTACCCTGTCCGTTCCCTACCTTTCGCAACCTGCGACCGCCCTTGGGACCTATGGCCTTTCGGGGGTCATGCTTCTTTTTGTTGGGATGATCCTAAAGTTCGTGACTTTGTGGACGTCAGCATCTGGCGTTGAACGCGGCGATGACGGGCGGACCGGCTATTTTCTTGGCGGTTTAATATTAATGGCGCTCGCAGCAGTCGCTATCACTGGGCGAAGCTCCTACGATCAAAGCGCACCAGATAGGACGCCCGTCGCCGTCACCATCGCGCAACCCAATATCAGCCAAGCCGACAAATATGCGCCGGGCTATGACGCAATCAACTTTGCCAAGCTGGCGATGAACAGCCGCCCGATGCCCGATCAAGGCGCGCGCCTGATTTTATGGCCAGAGGCCGCAATTCCCGATTATTTGGAAGAGGGCTACCCCTATCGTTATTATCAGGGCCAGCCGGGCGAAAGCGCGACAGGCGCGCGGGCGCGGCTGACAACGCTGATGGGTGACGGCGATGTTTTGGTCACGGGCGCAAACCGGCTGGTGATTGAAAAGGGCCAATTGGTCGCGGCGCGCAACAGCGTTTCGGCGATGGACGCCAACGGCAATATATTGGGCCATTATGACAAGGCGCATCTTGTCCCTTATGGCGAATATCTGCCACTGCCGTGGTTACTAAAGCCTTTGGGCTTGGCACGATTGGTGCCCGGCGACCTCGACTTCTGGCCGGGCCCGGGTGCGCAAACGATGACAGTCAATCTGAACGGCAAGCCGGTCAAAATCGGCATGCAAATATGCTATGAAATCATTTTCTCCGGCCAAGTTACCGACCGCAAAAACCGTCCTGATTTCCTTTTTAACCCCTCCAACGATTCATGGTTCGGGACCATCGGTCCCCCACAGTTCACGGCGCAGGGGCAGTTGCGGGCAATCGAGGAGGGCTTACCCGTCGTACGCGCCACACCAACCGGCATCAGCACCGTCATCGATGCGAACGGCCGGATCATCAAAAGCCTGCCACTGGGAACATCTGGCCGCATCGACGCAGTTGTGCCGCAGGCCAAGGCGCCAACATTGTTCGCACGTTTTGGAAATATATTGCCGCTCGGCTTTGCAGGGCTGCTCATCGCTTGTGCGCTGTTACCCCTTGCCCGCCGCGCACGTTCTCGCTAAGGGCAAAAACCGATATAAAGAATTCTTTATACGCAGATACAGCCAACAGACTGGAACAACCATGCGCGCAAATTACCTTTTCACGTCCGAATCCGTGTCCGAAGGGCACCCAGACAAGGTTTCGGATCAAATCTCCGACGCAATCGTCGACCTATTTCTTTCCAAAGACCCCGAAGCCCGCATCGCGTGCGAAACCCTGACCACGACTCAGCTGGTCGTGCTTGCTGGAGAAATCCGCTGCAAAGGCGTCTATGAAGATGACGCATGGGCACCCGGCGCACAGGCAGAAATCGAAGCCACCGTTCGCCGCACCGTAAAAGAAATCGGTTACGAGCAGGATGGTTTCCATTGGGAAACATTCCGCTTTGAAAACAATCTGCACGGCCAATCCGTCCAAATCGCGCAAGGCGTTGATGCATCGGACAACAAAGATGAAGGCGCTGGCGATCAGGGCATCATGTTTGGCTATGCGACCGACGAAACGCCCGATTTGATGCCGGCAACGTTGTATTACAGCCACAAGATTTTGGAGCGTATGGCCGCTGACCGCCATTCTGGCGAAGCTCCGTTCCTTGAACCAGACGCAAAGAGCCAGGTTACCCTGCGCTACGAAGGCAGCTTGCCCGTCGCCGCAACCGCTGTTGTCGTGTCGACGCAGCATGCTGCGGGTTATGACACGGGTGACAAGAAAGCGGAACTGCACGCTTATGTGCGCAAGGTTGTGGCGGAGGTTATTCCGCCGGTCTTGCTGCGCGACACGGTCTATCACATCAACCCGACCGGCAGCTTTGAAATCGGCGGCCCTGACGGTGACGCTGGCTTGACCGGCCGCAAGATCATCGTCGACACCTACGGCGGCGCAGCGCCCCATGGCGGCGGCGCATTCAGCGGCAAGGATCCGACAAAGGTTGACCGCTCGGCGGCCTACATCACACGCTATTTGGCGAAGAATATCGTTGCCGCTGGTCTTGCGACCCGCTGCACCATCCAGCTGGCTTTCGCGATTGGCGTTTCAAAGCCACTTTCGCTGTATGTCGATACGCATGAAACCGGCACAGTTGGCGATGACCAGATTGAAGCTGCGATCATGAATATCGAAAAACTGGGCGGACTTACCCCGCGCGGCATTCGCACGCATCTTGGCCTCAACAAGCCAATCTATCGCAAGACTGCAGCTTACGGACATTTCGGACGCAAGCCCGAAGGTGATTTCTTCCCGTGGGAACGCACCGACCTTGTCAACGATTTGAAGGCGGCTTTCGCCTGATTACACTTGCAGCGTGGCGGCTGAAAGTTTAGCCGCCACCGCTATGACTGCGAACAAGCCCGGAGACCCCACGACACTGAACCGCCTATATGGCCGTTCAAAGGGCAAGAAGCTGCGTGTCGAGCAGGTTGATCTGGTCGACAATCTTTTGCCGCAAATTTCGGTGCCGGAAACAGGCGAACTGGGCAGCATGCAATTGTTTGGCGACGATCGCGCCATGCACTTTGAAATCGGCTTTGGCGGCGGGGAGCATTTGGCTTACCGCGCCGACCTTTTACCCGACCACGGATTTATAGGCTGCGAACCGTTCATGAACGGCGTCGCGCAAGCGCTGTCGCATGTGCGTGAAGGCGCGCTGCGCAATGTGCGTTTGCATATGGGCGATGCGCTGGAGATATTGCGCCGCGTACCCGACAAGTCTCTCGCCTTCGTCTATCTGTTGCATCCCGACCCTTGGCCAAAAGCGCGGCATGTAAAGCGCCGGATGATGAACGATGGTCCGCTTGATCTCATCCACGCAAAATTGAAACCCGGCGGGGAATTCCGTTTCGGCACCGATCACCCCGTATATTTGCGCCACGCCCTCATGGTCATGCAGCGCCACCGGCACCAATATAACTGGCTGTGCGAAGCCGCTGCAGATTTCCAAAGCCGGCCGGGCGGTTGGCCCGAAACGCGCTATGAAGCCAAGGCCCGCCGTTTGGGGCACGAAGTCTGGTATTTCCGCTATCAGCGCAAACCCGATTAAGCAGCCGGCGGTAAAACATTCGACGAAATCGGCGAAGCGTTCGACGAGAAACGGTGGGCGTGGTGCAACCGGCTGAAAATCCGGTATGAAAGGCTATGGAGAACGTCACCTCGCGAAAAGCACTGATTGGCCATCAAATGGCTTTGCTCACGATCATCGGGTTTTGGGCTTTTTACGCCCTCATCCTGTCGCTGCGCGCGGCATTGCTCGATTTTCCAGCGCAGGCTGTGCTGTTTGAACGGCGTCTCATCGTCGCGCTGGTCGGCGTATTGGTCACCTGGATTTTATATTTTGGGCTGCGGATGGCGGACCGGCGACCGCTTGGTTTTCGCGTCAGCGTGGCGTTTCTCGGCGCTATTCCCTGTGCCATCGCCCTTGCGTCGGCAAATTTCTATATCTTCAACCTGTACGACCCGATTAGCCTTTTCAAAGACCCCAGCGTTGGACGCAGTATTGAAGATCTGAAGGCCCAATTGGGGCTGTCCTTCTGGCAGGAAATCGCCGACATTTCTGTCACCCATTATTTTTTCCTGATCGCGTGGAGCTCGCTATATGTCGCCATCGGCTATGCGCGTGAAGTGCGCGAAGCCGAACGCAAAACATCCAGATTTGCGCAAGCGGCACAAGATGCCGAGCTGCGATCGCTGCGCTATCAGGTCAATCCCCACTTCCTTTTCAACACGCTGAATTCGCTCTCAAGCCTGGTCATCACCGGTAAGCCCAAAGAGGCCGAAGCGATGATCCAGAACTTGTCCAACTTTTACCGGACGAGCCTGTCCTCCGATCCGTTGGAGGATGTCACGCTGGAGGAAGAAGTCGAACTGCAACGTCTGTATCTGGAAATCGAAAGCGTGCGTTATCCCAAGCGACTGCGCGTCAGCATCAACATTCCGCCTGAGCTGATGAACCAACATGTGCCTGCACTCATTCTCCAGCCGCTTGTTGAAAATGCCATCAAATATGGCGTGTCGCGGGCAACACGGCCGGTCTCCATCTCAATCAGCGCGGATCGCCGCGATGATAATCTGATCCTGAGTGTTATTGATGATGGCGAGGCTGTTGACGCCGCACATGTCGGCGGAAATGGCATTGGCCTTGCCAATGTGCGCGATAGGCTGGAGGCGCGATATAAGTCTGCGGCACGGCTCGATACACAGTCGGTCAAAAGCGGCGGGTTCATCGCGATACTCACTCTACCGTTAAGCCACAGGATCGCGGCATGAAGCGTCTGCGCACCTTGATTGTTGACGATGAACCTTTGGCCATCGAACGGCTGGAAACCCTGAGCGCCGATCATCCCGCTATTGAGGTAGTCGGCACAGCGAATGATGGCGTAGAGGCGCTGCGCATTGCGCAACAGCTTACACCTGATCTGATTTTCCTCGACATCGGTATGCCCAAAATGGACGGCATCAACGCCGCCCGTGCATTGGGCCTGATGCACAAAAAGCCGGCCATCATTTTGATTACGGCCTATGATAATTTTGCGGTCGAAGCCTTTGACCTTGATGTCGTTGATTATGTTTTAAAACCGGTTTCGAGCGAGCGGCTGGGCCGCGCCATTGCGCGCGCAGCTGGCACACAAGAGGCCGAGACCAGCCCTGCCACAACCACGGCGAAATCCGACAGCCGTTATGCGCATGAATTTTGGGTATCCCATCGCGCCGAACTCATCCGCATTGCCGCAATGGATATTGAACGCATTGAGGCCGAGCGCGATTATATGCGGCTACATACTGGTGGGCGGAGTTATTTGTTGCACCAGACAATCTCGACGCTTGAACAGCGGCTTGACCCCGAACAATTCCAACGCATCCACCGCAGCCATATTGTGCGCCGGGACCTGATTACCGGTCTGCGCCATGAAGGCGGCGGTGTGTGGCACGCGTTGCTGGGTGAAGACCTTTCGATGCGCATCGGGCGCAAATATCTGGCAGAGGTCAAACGGCTCGCCGGGAAATAGCAAACTCCGGCTTTGTTTAGATCAGACCCGCAAGCGGGCTGGACGGATCAGCATACATACGCCGTCCCATACGACCCGCCAAATAGGCCATACGACCTGATTGGACGGCCAGCTTCATCGCTGTCGCCATAGCAATGGGGTCTTTGGCTTCCGCGATAGCCGTGTTCATCAACACACCATCGCAGCCCAATTCCATGGCCACCGCGGCGTCAGACGCCGTCCCAACGCCTGCGTCGACCAGCACGGGCACTTTCGCGCCCTCGACAATCAAGCGGATCGTCACGCGGTTTTGAATGCCAAGCCCCGAACCAATCGGCGCGCCCAAGGGCATCACCGCGACTGCGCCGGCATCCTCAAGCTGCTTGGCGGCGATGGGATCGTCTACACAATAGACCATTGGCAGGAATCCTTCCTTCGCCAAGATTTCGGTCGCCTTCAATGTTTCGCGCATATCGGGGTAGAGCGTTTTTGCTTCGCCGAGCACCTCAAGCTTTACCAAGTCCCAGCCGCCTGCCTCACGCGCCAGACGCAGCGTACGTATCGCGTCGTCCGCAGTAAAGCAGCCTGCGGTGTTCGGCAGATAGGTATATTTCTTCGGATCAATATAATCCGTCAACATCGGTGCCTTGGGGTCCGAAACGTTTACGCGGCGCACGGCCACCGTGATAATTTCTGCGCCCGATGCCACCAACGCAGCAGCGTTTTGTTCGAAATCCTTATATTTGCCGGTACCGACGATCAGCCGCGAAGTGAAATGGCGGCCAGCGACGGACCAGCTATCGTCTTGCCCGCCGCCTACGAAATGGACGATTTCCAAAACATCACCGTCCGCCAAGTGCACATTTTCCAATGTGGAACGCGGCACGATTTCCAGATTGCGCTCAACCGCGACCTTGGCCGGATCCAGCCCAATATCGCGCACAAGGTCAGCAACGGTTGCCCCGGCCCGAAATGGCCGCGGATCGCCATTCAGCGTGAGGGAGATAGAATCGGTGGTAAGGGAAGAGGTCATTTCATCTCGCTATTTTTATCGACGCGCATATAGTGCTGGAACGATGCGGTTCGCAACCGCTGCTTTGACAATATCAGGGGACGTCCTTTGGCTGATAAGCCGATAATCTTTGTTCTGAATGGACCAAATCTCAATTTACTGGGAACAAGAGAGCCGGAAATTTACGGCACAGATACGCTTGATGACATTGCCGGACATCTGGATGACCGCGCACGGGCAGCCGGCGCGTCTATCGATTTTCGTCAGTCAAATCATGAAGGGCATCTCGTCGATTGGTTGCAAGAGGCACAAGCCGTAGGGGCCAAGGCGGTGCTGTTGAACGCCGCAGGATACACCCACACCTCGGTCGCGATCCTTGATGCCATAAAGGCGATCAATGTTCCGGTTTTTGAGGTGCATTTGTCCGATCCGCACAAACGCGAAGCATTCCGGCATTTAAGCTATGTCAGCATGGGCGCAAAGGCGGTGTTTGCAGGTCATGGCGCAAAGTCGTACGAACTCGCCCTAGACGCGGCGTTGCAAGTTTGACATTAGGCGCATCATTGCAAGTTTAGGGGCGCAAGGAGTTTTAAATGGCGGCGAAAACAGGAACTAGTGGCGGCATGCAGGTGGATACGGACCTTGTCCGCGAACTCGCGGCCATGTTGAACGACACCGGTCTCAGCGAAATTGAGGTTGAGGACGGCGAGCGCAAAATCCGTGTCTCGCGGACCATGACGGCGGTTGCAGCGCCTATGGCGGCAGCGCCCGTTGCGGTTGCGGCGACCACTGTTGCTGCCGCCCATGAAGCCCCAAGCGCGCCTGCGACTGCAGCAAATGCCTTGAAATCGCCGATGGTAGGCACCGCCTATCTGACGCCCGAGCCCGATGCCGCGCCGTTCGTCAGCGTTGGCCAGCAAGTGAAGGCCGGTGACACCGTCCTGATCATTGAGGCGATGAAGGTCATGAACCCAATCATCGCGCCAAATGCCGGAACGGTCACCGCGATTTACGTGGAAAGCGGGCAGCCTGTCGAATTTGACCAGCCATTGCTGGTGATTGCTTAACCTATGGCGATCGAAAAAATCCTTATCGCCAACCGCGGCGAGATCGCGCTTCGCATTCACCGTGCGGCGCATGAAATGGGGATCAAGACCGTTGCCGTGCATTCAACTGCGGATGCCGACGCCATGCACGTGCGCCTCGCCGACGAAGCCATTTGCATCGGACCGCCATCTGCGGCCGACAGCTATTTGAATATTCCGGCGATTATTTCAGCCGCGGAAATCAGCCATGCTGACGCCATCCATCCCGGCTATGGCTTTCTGTCGGAAAACGCACAATTTGCGGAAATCGTTGAGAGCCACAACATCAAATGGATTGGCCCCAAGCCCGAACATATCCGCACGATGGGCGACAAGGTTGAAGCGAAGCGTTCGGCAGGCGCATTGGGTTTGCCGCTTGTCCCGGGCTCTGACGGCGCAATTGAAGATGTCGCCGAAGCCAAAGCAATTGCGCGCGAAATCGGATATCCGGTAATCATCAAGGCGGCGTCCGGTGGCGGCGGCCGCGGCATGAAGGTCGTCAACAGCGAAGAAGAGCTTGAGACCCAAATGCAGCAAGCAGGGTCCGAAGCAAAGGCCGCCTTTGGCGATGCGACGGTCTACCTCGAAAAATATCTCGGCAACCCGCGCCACATTGAATTTCAGATTTTTGGCGATGGCAACGGCAATGCCGTCCATTTGGGCGAACGCGATTGTTCGCTGCAACGGCGGCACCAAAAAGTGCTCGAAGAAGCCCCCTCGCCCGTTCTTGCGACCGCCGAACGTGATCGCATGGGCAATATCTGCGCGAAGGCTATGGGCGACATGGGCTATCGCGGTGCGGGTACCATCGAGTTTCTGTGGGAAAATGGTGAATTCTATTTCATCGAAATGAACACCCGGCTTCAGGTCGAACACCCGGTCACCGAAATGATTACCGGCATCGATCTCGTTCGCGAACAAATCCGCGTCGCCGAAGGCAAGCCGCTTTCGTTCATACAAGAAGACGTCACCTTCACAGGCCATGCCGTCGAGTGCCGGATTAACGCCGAAGACCCGCAAACATTCATGCCGTCGCCGGGAACCGTGTCATGGTATCACCCACCCGGCGGCCTTTATGTCCGCGTCGATAGTGGCCTGTATCATGGCTATAAAGTTCCGCCATATTATGACAGCATGATCGCCAAGCTGATCGTGTATGGCCAGACTCGCGAAGGCTGTTTGATGCGGCTGCGCCGTGCGCTTGGCGAATTCGTGATTGAAGGCATGAAGACGACCATTCCGCTGCATCAACGTTTGTTGGAAGAGCCCGATTTCCAAAACGGAAATTATACGATCAAATGGCTTGAAGAGTGGCTGGCGAAAGACGCAAAATGATCCTCTCCCGCCGGGAGGTGGCTTTTGGGCTGGCGGCACTGCCGCTGGCCAGCTGTGTTCCGGTTGGTCCCGACCGCGATGTGTTGTTCATCCCCGCCAATGCCGCAGCCCGGATTAAAGCTGACGATCCCAAGCGCCTGATTGAGTTGGTCACACTCGACCCTGCAATCAAGCTTGATATGCGTTATGCGACCGCGAATAATTTCACTGGGCGCGTGCTATACGACGAAGCGCGCGCCTTTTTGGCCGCCCCTGCCGCACAAGCGGTCGCCCGCGCCAGCAAAGCAGCCCAGGCGGATGGCTTTGGCCTGACAATTTACGACGCCTATCGGCCATGGCGGATAACCAAAAAATTATGGGACGCAACGCCGGTTGGCCCCAAGAAAGAATATGTGGCGAACCCCAAACGCGGGTCCAAACATAATCGTGGCTGTGCCGTCGATTTGACTTTGCATGACCTGCGCACCGGACAGCTTGTCGAAATGCCAACCGAGTTCGATGATTTTTCCCAAAAGGCCCATCGCGATTATATGGGCGCCACCCTGGCAGCCCTGGCCAACCGTACCCGCTTACAAGGCTATTTGGAAGCCGAGGGTTTCGCTGGCCTTTCCAACGAATGGTGGCATTTCGATTTCATCGGCTGGGAACAGTTCCCGGTCATGGACATACCGTTTAACAAAGTTGTGTAACGAGGCCGTGCATAAACATAAGAGAGGTTTTTTGATGTTCCATAAGATATTACTCGCTGGTGCAGCTTTATGTGTTTCAGCCCCTTCGTTGGCAGCGACTCAAGCCATCATTGTCGGCAATCTGGTGCCCGACGCGGCCACTGGTCCAACCGGCCCAGCGGTTATCTTGGTCGAAGACGGACGCATTAAAAATATCGCCAAAGGCACGACCAATCCGTTTCAGGCGGATAGGGTGGTCGACCTTTCGACCAAAACATTGGTCCCCGGCCTCATCGACCTTCATGTCCATTTGACCGGTGACCCCGGCGATGATTTCCGCGACGAAGCCGTCAATCCTGACGAATGGGGCGTCGTCATGGGCGTGAAAAACGCAGCATTGACCGTCAAGGCAGGTTTCACAACGGTGCGCGAAGCCGGTTCTGCGCAAAATACTGCTTTTGTCCTGCGCCGTGGTACCGCGGAAGGGCGCATTGTTGGCCCGCGCATTGTCGCTGCTGGTCCAGCTTTGTCGATCGTCGGCGGCCACGGCGATGTCACTGGTTTCCGCAGCGACGTTTTGGCCGCGCTGGATACCGGATTCACCTGCACTGGCCCCGTTGAATGCGCCGAAAAGGTCCGCAAATCGTCAAAGGCGGGCGCAGATGTCATCAAAATCACCGCGACCGGCGGCGTTCTATCGCAACAGGGCAGAGGGCTGGAAGCGCATTTCACCAATGAGGAAATGGTCTCCATTGCCAACACCGCGCACTCGCTGGGT
>Ga0315899_10001825_pt1 | contig 24058 bp, 18 predicted proteins | sample LakEriMetagenome_2_FD_203518 | JGI IMG/M metagenome (GOLD analysis project Ga0315899, IMG submission 203518) | Freshwater fungal communities from buoy surface, Lake Erie, Ohio, United States - Buoy 4 MA112 | ecosystem: Environmental > Aquatic > Freshwater > Lake | place: USA: Lake Erie, Ohio... | reverse complement strand
GCACGCTGGGATACCAGGAAATCGAGGGCGTGCACAACCGCAGCGACTTCGACCTGACGCAACACCAGCAGTACTCGAGCAAGAAGCTGGAGTACTTCGACCAGGTGAACAACAAGCGCTACGTGCCGTACGTGATCGAGACGTCGGTGGGCGCCGATCGGGTGACGCTGGCGGCCCTGGTGAACGCCTATCGGGAAGAGGCGGTGGAAGGCGAGGCCGAAGGGCGCGTGGTGCTGGGGCTGCACCCGTCGATCGCACCGATCAAGGCGGCCATCTTCCCGCTGACCAAGAAGGACGGGCAGCCGGAGATGGCCAAGACGCTGCTGGACGATCTGCGCGGGGCGTTCACCGTGGACTACGACGAAACGGGCTCGATCGGCAAGCGCTACCGCCGTCAGGACGAAGTGGGCACGCCGTACTGCATCACGGTGGACGGGCAGAGCACGGGCGACCACACCGTCACGGTGCGCGACCGCGATTCGCTGGCGCAGGAGCGGGTGGACGCGTCGCAGCTGCGGGCGTACCTGGCGGCCAAGCTCCTCCCCTAGTCGAACGACGCGGGGGAACCACGCGCGATCACCCACGCGCTGGCACCCACGCATTGGCACGGACGCGCCGGCACGGACGCGGAGAATCGCCGGCACCAACGCGTACAACGACGTGAGGCAACAACGGGCGACCGCCTCGGCCACTGGCCGTCGGCGGTCGCTTGTCTTGGTGGGGGTGGCGCTTTGGTCGGGGGCGGGGTTGGGGTACGCGCTGGGCGCGCGGCGTCGGGGTCGGGGTCGGGGTCGGCGTCGGGGTCGGCGTCGGGGTCGGCGTTCCCCCGCGTTGGTGCCAACGCGTGGGGGCCAGTGCGTCCGTGCCAGGGCGTCCGCGCCAACGCGTCCCCGGTCGCGCGTGGTCCCCGCGCAGTTCCTCCCCCTGCCGCCAGCGAGATCTCCCTCCCGCCCGTACCTTTGGGGCACCGTTTCCCTCCCCCGAACCCCTACGCGTCATGTTTCCAGTGCGTACCCTCGCGCTGCTGTCGCTTCCGGCGGCCGCGCTGCTTCAGCCGCCGGCCCGTCCCGCCAGCCGCTCCGCGGCTCCTCCGGCGGCGTTGGCGCCGGTCACGCTCGATTCGGCCTTCCTCAAGAACTTCCGCTGGCGCAACATCGGCCCCGATCGTGGCGGGCGGTCCATTGCCGCCAGCGGGGTGAAGGGGCGCAAGAACGAGGCGTACTTCGGGGCCACGGGCGGTGGATTGTGGAAGACCACCGACGGCGGCGAGACGTGGACGCCGGTGACCGACGGGCAGATCACCAGCGCGTCCGTCGGCGCCGTGGCGGTGAGTGAGAGCCACCCCGATGTGGTGTACATCGGCACGGGCGAGAGCGCGATCCGCGGCAACATCATGCCCGGGGATGGCATCTACAAGAGCACCGATGCCGGCAAGAGCTGGAAGCACGTGGGGTTCCGCACCGCCGATGCGATCTCCAAGATCCGCGTGCACCCCACCAACCCCGACATCGTCTACGCCGCAGTGTTCGGCAAGTACAGCGTGCCCAGCGAGGAGCGCGGCGTGTACAAGAGCACCGATGGCGGGGCCACCTGGAAGCGCGTGCTCTTCCGTGACGCCAAGAGCGGCGCGGTGGATATCGCGATCGATCGCGCCAATCCGCAGGTGCTGTACGCGGCCATCTGGGAAGCCTATCGCAAGGAGTACCAGATGTCCTCCGGTGGGCCGGGTTCGGGGCTGTTCAAGAGCACCGACGGCGGGGAAACGTGGAGCGAGATCACGCGCGCCGCGGGGCTGCCCAGCGGCCTCGTCGGAAAAATCGGCGTGGCGCTGACCGCCGCGAAGCCCGGGCGCGTCTACGCGCTCATCGAAAACGAAAATGGTGGTCTCTTCAGGAGCGATGACGCCGGGGCCACGTGGACCTTCGTGAACGGTGACCGCAACATCCGGCAGCGGGCGTTCTACTACACGCACCTGTTCGCCGATCACCAGAACGCCGACCTGGTGTACATCCAGAACGTGTCATTCTTCCGGTCCAGCGATGCCGGCAAGACGCTCGTGAGCATCGGCGCCGGCAGTCATGGAGACTGGCACGACCTGTGGATCAACCCGGACGACCCGGCGCATCTCGTGGCCGGGAACGATGGCGGCGGTGCGGTGACCTTCGACACCGGGAAGAAGTACAGCGAGCAGGACTTCCCGACCGAGCAGTGGTACCACGTGATCACCACCAAGCACGTGCCCTTCCACGTGTGCGGCTCGCAGCAGGACAACAGCACGCTGTGCACGCCGATGAACTGGAATCTCGGTCGGCAGAACGCGGCGCCCGGTCAGGAAGCGCAGGGAGGGATGGCGGTGTCGTACCAGGTGGGTGGCGGTGAGCCGGGATACATCGCCCCCGACCCGCTCGACCTCGACGTGTTCTTCTCCGGCACCAACAACGGCGGCTACGTCGACAAGTTCAACCGCAAGACCGGACTCTCGCGCGAAGTGAATCCGTACCCCTGGTTCTACTCGGGCGAACCGTCGAAGGAGATCCGCGAACGCTGGCAGTGGACCTTCCCCATTCTGTTCTCGCAGGTCGATCCCAAGCTGCTGTTCGTGTCGTCGCAGCGCCTGTGGGCCACCCGTGACGGTGGCCGGACATGGAAGAACCTCAGCCCCGATCTCACCAGGCACGCGCCGGAAACGCAGGAGAAGTCGGGCGGCCCGATCACCGGCGACATGAATGGCCCCGAGGTGTACGGCACGATCTTCTCGGTGGGGCCGAGCAAGAAGGATGCGAACACCATCTGGACCGGGTCCGACGACGGCCTCGTGCACGTGACCCGCGACTTCGGCCGCACGTGGACGAACGTCACGCCCAAGGAGATGCCGGAGTTCGGCCGCGTGTCGCAGATCGACGCGTCCAACTTCGACAATGGCACGGCGTACCTGTCGGTGCGCCGGCCCCTGCTCAACGATCGGGCGCCGTACATCTTCAAGACCACCGATTACGGCAAGACCTGGACGAAGATCGTGAAGGGCCTGGGCGCCGAGGACTACGTGCACGCGGTGCGTGAAGATCCCACCCGCCGCGGGTTGCTGTATGCCGCGACGCAGCACGGCGTGTACCTCTCGTACGACGACGGCGCGCAGTGGCAGAGCCTCAAGCTCAACATGCCCGATGTTCCGGTCGCCGATCTCATCGTGGAGCGCGACGAACTCGTCATCGGTACCCACGGGCGCGGCTTCTGGGTGCTCGACAACGTGACGCCGCTGCGGCAGGCCACGCCGCAGGTGCTCGCCGCCCGGTCGCACCTGTTCACCCCGGCGGTGGGGCTGCGCTCGTCCCCCGGTGTGGCGCTCAGCTGGACGCTCGCCGAGAAGCCCAAGCGTGGAACGCTCGCCGTGCTGGACTCCACCGGGGCGGTGCTGCGCGAGTTCACCGGTGACACCGCGGCGTCGGCCAGCGGCGCGGCGGTCGGCGGTCGCCGTCGCGGGACGTCGAGCAGCTTCCCCCTCCAGGCGGGGCTCACGCGTTTCACCTTCGATCTGCGCGCCACGGGCATCGAAAGCTTCCCGGGGATGATTCTCTGGGGCGCGGGAACGGCCGGACCGGCGCTTCCCCCGGGACGCTACACGGTGCGGCTCACCACCGACGGGCAGGAGCTCAAGGCGCCGCTGGTCATTCGCCGCAGCCCGCTCATTCCCGAGGTCACCGACGCCGACCTGCGGGCGCAATATGCGTTCGGCAAGCAGGTGCGCGACAAGACCAATGAGGCGCAGCGCGCGGTGATCGAGATTCGCAACGTGAAGGCGCAGCTGGACGATCGCTACAAGCGGGCGAACGACGATGCGCAGCTCAAGGCCAAGGGAGAAACGCTCCGCGCCAACGCCTTTGCGGTGGAACAGAACGTCTACCAGGTGAAGAACCAGTCGGGGCAGGATCCGCTCAACTTCCCGATCAAGGTGAACAACCGGCTCGCGAACCTGCTGTCGATGGCCGAACGTGGCGACGGTCCCCCGGGCACGTACATGCCCGAGATCCTGTCCATCCTGTCGAAGGAACTTGGCGGTTACCAGGCGACGCTGGAGAAGGTGTGGAAGGCCGACCTCCCGGCCGTGAACGCGGAGCTGGCGCGCCTCAAGCTGCCGGCCATCGACCCCAAGTGCACGGTGGTAACGGGATGCTCCGCGACACCGTGATGCGGCGTACGGCTCGAGGGGGGCGCTCCCGGGCGCGTGTCGTGACGACGATGCTCAGTGCCGTGGCACTGAGCACCGTCGTCGCGGGATGCGGTGCGGGTCTGCGCGACAAGGTGGTGACGGCCATGAGCGAGTGTGTTGCCGTGCGTAATCCGCTGTTCAAGGCGGGACGCCCCAACGAGGCGTTGGCCACGAAGCTGCCGGCCGCCGTCGACTCGCTTGCCGCCGAGACGGCGTATTCGTTCGGGTTCGCGTTGTATCAGGAAGCGGCTGAAGCCGCGGATACGCAGGCCGAGCTCACCTGCGTACTGGAACTCGGGTCGCACTACGCCCACGAGGATACGCGGGCGTGGCTGACCCGCTACACACGCCATCCCGACGAGCCGGTGGCGGCGCTCGCCAAGCAGCTGTACGAGGCGCAGCTGGTGCGCATTGGGAGGGCGATGCCGGCGAGTCCGTAAGGTGGGACATGGCAGCGCGTGCGTCGTGCCACGGTGTTTGTGCGCACGCCGGAGATCGCCAGGACGCGCCGTCACGCCGGGCAGTCGCCACAACGCCAACGGGGGCGTCGCCAGTCATGGCGACGCCCCCGTTGGGCTTTCGATCAACGCCGGTACCGGCGGCGTCTCATCGACCAGACATCAGCGCTCGATGCGGATGCCGAGCATGCCCCACGGCTTGTAGAACTCGAAGCTGGGGTCGTCGCCGCCACCGCCGCGGTTCGGGCGATCGCCCACGTACGCGCGCAGCGGGGTGTTGGACAGGTTGATGAACTCGCCGAAGAGCTTCATTCCCCGGCGCAGCTGGTAGCTGCCGGACGCGTCCACCTGGAAACGGGCCTTGGTGCGCGTGTCCGCCTCCGGGGAGACGGCGCTGATGGTGGAGACGAAGGAGCCGGCGTAGTTGCCGCCCAGGCGCAGCGACAGCGGGCCCCGGTCGAAGAAGAGGCCAATGTTGCCTGCCTGTGGCGCCTGCTCGGGAATGGGCGCATTCACCCCGTCGCGCCCGCGACCGGGGATGTCGGCCGACGACTGCGTGTAGGTGTAGTTCGCGTTGATGCCGAACGACTTGAGCCATCCCGGCAGGAACGTGAAGTTCTGCTGCCACGCCACCTCGAAGCCGTAGAGCGTGGCGGTCGGTCCGTTCACCGGCTGGATGATCTGCGTGGCGTCGGGACCCACGGCGTCTTCGCTGGTACGGGCCCGGGCCGTGGCGAAGATGAAGTTGTCGAGCGACTTGGCAAAGGCGCCCACGGCGATGAAGCCGACGTTCGTGAAGTAGTGCTCGACCATGAGGTCGTAATTGATGGCGGTCGTGGCATTGAGATCGGGGTTGCCGACGGACGCCGTCTGCTGACCCGCCTGCACGTTCACGTACGGCACCATGTCGCCGAACTGCGGGCGCACGAGCGCCGTGGTGACCGCCGCCTTCACGTTGGTGTACTCACCCAGACGATAGGTGGCGTTGAGCGACGGGAACACGTTCACGTAGCTGCCGCTCGCCGTGACGGCGCGGATGGGCTCGGCCAGCGCATTCCCCGCGGTGTTGAGGCGAACCAGGTTTCCGGTATTCTGGACTTCCGTGGCTTCCACGCGCACGCCGGGCACCAGGCGCAAGGCGCCCGCATCGAGCGTGGCCATGAGGTAGCCGGCGTACACGTCTTCGCGCACCGCGAAGGAGCCGCCTGCCGTGGCCGTCTGCGAGGACAGCGAATTGAGCGTGAAGGCGTTGGGATTGGCAGTAATGAAGTCGCGCATGCGCCGCGGGTCGAAGGTGCGACCGAAGGCGTAGTCGCCGTCGAAGAGGTTGCGCCCTGTGGTTTCCGTGGTGAGCAGTCCCATGAGCGTGGCGCTGGTCGCGTTGAGCGAGTTGGCGCCCAGCGCATTCGTGTAATTGGAGACGTTCACGCTGTTGGAACGGTCCTTGAGACGCGCCGCCAGCCCACCCTTGATGGTGCCGCTGAAGGCACCGATCTGCACCGGGATGGACCCGTTGATCTTGGCCGACAGGTCCTCGTCGCGCGTATCGCGCACCTCGTTGGCCAGGCTGTTGAAGCCGAAGCGCGCGGGGTCATCGAGCGAACCGGTCACCACGTAGGCCCGTGGACGATCGGCGTTGGCGAAGTTGTAGGCGAGCGTCATGTTGCTCTGCCGGAAGCCCATGGTGAGGGCCCCGGGACGATTCTCGGTGGCGCGGGAGAACCCCACGGCCCAATCGAGGGCCTTGCCATCGCTGGTGTAGTGCTCACCACCCAGCTGCGCCGTGTAGATGTCCTGCATCACTTCGCGCAGGCGGATGTCCCGGTCGAACTGCGAGCCCGTGGTGACGCCCGAGTCGGCGTTCACCTGCGTCCAGCGTGACCCGCCCCCTCCGCGGAAACGGAAGCGGGCGCGCGCGCGGATTTCGTCGTCGTTGAACTGGTTCCACGAACCGCGCAGGAAAAGCTTCCCGCTGTTCGAGAGCAGATAGTCCAGCGTGCCGTTCACCCCGGTGCGCAAGCGATCGACCTGCGGGTAGTCGCGATACTCGAACAGGTTGGGCGCGTCGAGCGACGTGAGCGAGGCGCCCACGCCGCAGTTGCGGGTCTGCGAGCACCAGTCGCCCTCGACGTTCTGCGAGGCGCGGTCGTTCCGGTAGTAGGTGCCGCCGAACATGGCCCCGAACTTCTGGCTTTTGCCGAAGCGCTTGCCGGCGTTGGCACCGAGGTTGACGAGTGCGCCGCCCCCCAGCTGGTTCTGGCCGCCCGCCGCCGTGAAGTTGAGGAGCGGCTGATTGGCCTGCGCCGTGCGCGTCACGATGTTCACGTTGCCGCCGATGGCGTCGGCGTCCATGTCGGGCGTGAGCGTCTTGGACACCTGAATCTGGCTGGCCTGGTCGGAGGGTACGATGTCCATGGGCAGCTGCCGGCTGTTCTGCTCAGGCGTCGCGAGTCGCAGGCCGTTGATGGACATGCCATTGAAGTTCGGGCTCGTGCCGCGGATCTGCACGAACCGCCCCTCACCCTGGTCGCGCAGTACGGCAATGCCGGGCACGCGGGCGAGCGCTTCGGCCATGTTGGGGTCGGGGAGGCGCCCCACCAGTTCGTTGTCGATGACGCTGGAGATGGTGGAGGCGGTGCGCTGCTGGTTGAGCGCCGAGGCCTGACCAACCACCTGACCGCGCACCTCGATGGCGGTGAGCGATGTGACGGCTTCGCTCAGCTTCACGTCCAGCGTGGCCGTGCGCCCGTCGGTGACCATGACGGTCTTCGAGGTGGGCTGGTAGCCGATGTAGCGGAAGGTGAGCGTCCGGTTGCCGGCGGGCACGTTGAGCGCGCGATATTGCCCCCGGTCGGTCGACGTGCGAATGCTGGTGCCGTCGACAAGTACGAGCACACCGGAGAGCGGGCGGCCGCTGGGGTCGGTAACCGTGCCCGTGACCACACCCTGGGCGCTGAGCGCCGAGCTGGTGCACGCGAGGCCGATGGCAACGCGAAGGATAAAGCGCATGGGATCGAAAAGAGGAGGGGAGCCGGCACGACGCGCCGACCCCCCACGATCCGTCATTCAGATCACAACTCGGCCGTTACCTCGTAACAACCGTGTCTCGACGTGCAATGCGGGCCTTGATGTCCCGCCAATCAAAAAAGTGGAACGTGCGATCGGTGGACATCATGACGAGCAGCCCTTCGGGGAAGCGTGGCCCGAGCGGGGTGGCGGTCACCTCCAGCCCGTCGGTTTCCCTGGCGCTCACGGGGATGACGGCGAGCAGCTGGTGGGCATACGGTGCCCCCGCGCTCCCTTCGCGGCGGAACACCCGCAGTCGCTGCCCCTGCTGGTCGGAAATGAGGAGGTAGCCGGTGCTGTCGCTGGTGGGGTAAATGCCGATCCCCTCGTGATCACTCACGAAGCCGGCGGTGCCGAAGAGCGCGAGCTCCTCATTCGCTCCCGGGGCATCGGGATCGGCCCGGTACTGCCGCACCCCCACGGTTTCGTCGCTGTAGTACACGAAGCCCAGCGTGCGATCCACGGCAATGGCCTCGATTTCCTTCGTGCCGCTGTAGCGGCCGAAGGCGCGCACTTTGGTCCCCTGCACGACCCCCGTGGCGTTGGCCACCAGCCGATACTGCCAGAGATAGCCGTCGGTGGGGCCGGCCTTGCCACCCACGATGGCGAAGACGGCACCGTCGCTCGCCCGCCGGTGCACCGCGACGCCCATGGGGGCCCGGGTGACATCGCCGTCGAAGACAGGGATACCGCCGCCGTCAATGGGGATCATGTCGGGCAGGCGGTACACGCGCAGCGCCTGCTTCCCGCGCTCCGTCGTGACGGCGATCGATACGGTGTCCCGGCCCATGACGAAGCCGTCCACGATGTCGACGTTGTTGGGGCGCATGAGCGGACGGCGCGTGCGCGCGCTGTCGATGGTGCCGTCGAGGCGGAAGACATACAGGCCACCGGTGCTATCGCCCTTGTCGGTGCCCACCACGAGCGACTGCTCCGGCGCCGCCGGATTGATCCAGATGGCCGGGTCGTCGGAGTCGTTGAGCACGGTCTGGGTGATGACGGCCGCCTGCAGCGTGTCGCTGGCGGCGGCTGGGCTGGTGGCGCCCCCCGTAGCGGAGTCGGCGGAAGGCGAGCGTGTCTCCCCGCAGGCCGTACCGAGCAGCAGCGCCGACACGGCAACGAGGGACACTGTGGGCAGGCGCCGGTGAAGGGGACGTGGGGCGGCCGTGACCGTGCGGGGGCGAATGGAGGTGGAGGGCATATTGAATAGTCGATCGCCGCTGGGCAGGGTGGGGGGTACCGAATTGTCACGAATCGGTAATGCCAGCGCCGGGAAACGGCTGCCGGGGCTCCTGATCCATCCCTAACTTGGAGCATGACCCAGAACCTGCTCCGTCCGGTCGCGCTCGTGACCGGCGCCTCGCGCGGCATCGGCCGCGCCATTGCCGCGCGGCTTGCCCCCACGCATGACCTGGTGCTCACCGCGCGTGATGCCGCGCGCTTGGGCGACGTTGCCGCCAGCTGCGAAGCGGCCGGCGCCCGGGTGCGCACGATGGCGGTGGATGTACGCGACGGGGCCGCCGCGGGTGCCGCCTTTGCCGGCCTCGAGATCGACGTGTTGGTGAACAACGCGGGGGTGGCCGTGCTCAAACCGTTCCTCGAGCTGACGCCGGACGAGTGGCACCGCCAGGTGGATGTGAACGTGCACGCGCTGTATCACGTGACGCGTGCCGTGCTCCCCGGCATGGTGCAGCGTGGCCGCGGGCACGTGTGCATCATTGGCAGCACGGCGGGCCGCAACACCTTCGTTGGCGGCAGCTGCTACGCGGGCACGAAGCATTTCGTGATGGGCTTTGCCGAGTCGCTCATGCTGGAAGTGCGCGACGCCGGCGTGGGGGTGAGTGTGATCACGCCGGGCTCGGTGGCCACGGAGCTGTTCCCCGAGGGCACCAACACCGCGTGGATGCTCGAACCGGAGAACGTGGCCGACGCCGTGCTGTTTGCCGTCACCACGCCTCCGCACATGCTGGTGCATCGGCTCGAAGTGCGGCCGCTCTCGCCCAAGCGTCCCCGCGACAGCTTCTGAGCAACGCCAGATGAGTGACGCGCGCGAACTGCTGGCGGTACGGGAAATCGCCCACGCCTTTCTGCTGGCCGACCATCCGGGCGATGTGCAGCAGTTTGCCCTCAATCGCGTCACCCCGCTGCTGGGGGCGACTTTTTCGCTGGTGATGCAGCTGAGCGACGACGGCGAACTGCTGCGTCCCGTGGCGCAGCATGAATGGCCCGCCACCTACCGGCAGTGGATCGGCGCCCTGCGGGTGCGGGTGGGCGATGGACCGAGCGGCGTGGCCGTGGCCGAGCGACGGCTCGTGGAAGTGGTGGATCTGCTGGCCGACCCCGAGCTGGCGCCGTGGCATGATGTGGCGCGCGAGCTGGGTTTTCGCAGTATCCTGGCGGCCCCGCTGGAAACGGCTGACGGTCCCCTTGGCGTGGTGGCCTTTTACTTCGCCGACGCCACGCACGTGACGGATGAGCAGCGCGCGCTGGTGCGGTTGGTCGCCGATCAGCTGGCCGCCGCGACCGACAAGTCCCGTCGCGCCGACGCGCTGCGGCGGGCCAACGCCGCGCTGGCCGAAGCCAATGCGGAACTCGAGCAGCGGGCGCGGCAGTGGCAGGACGCGCAGCGCGCGCGTGATGCGTCCGAATCGGTGGTGGTCGAGGCGCTGCTTGCCCTGACCGATGCAGCCGACACCCGTCCACCGGCGGTACGGCTGCAGTCGGTGCATCAGCTGGCGCGTGCGGCGCGCGAGTATGTGGAGGCGACGCAACCGACCTTCGCCCTGGCGCTCGCCGACGTGGACCCACGCGACGCCCTGCAGCGGGCGGCGGCCACGTGGCGCGCGCGGGCCCCAATGGTGCCGGTGCACGTGGACGAGCCAACGGTGCTGCTGCCCACCATGCGCACCGATCCGGGCTCCCTGGAACGCACGCTCGAACTGGCCATTGGACTGGGCGTGGCGGGGGCTTCGCTCGATGGCGGGCAGGTGCGGGCAGGGATCCGCCTGGGGCGCGGCTTTCTGGCGGTGCAGGTGGCCTGGGACGGACGTCCCGTGTTCGAGGAGCCGGCGGCGGCGCCTGGCCCGTCGCGGGCTGCTATACTTCGCATTCGCGCCGATGCGCTGCGGTGGTCGGCGAACGACGTGTATGCCGATGCGCGCTGCTGGATCACGGCGGTGGACCTGCCGCTCGCCCGGGCGCTGGCCAGTCGGCAGGGGGGTGAGCTGCGGGTGGAGCTGGCCGATACTGCTGACGCGACGCGCGAAGTGCTGCTGGTCTTCCCCGTGGTCGCCGAGACGCACCAGCCGTAGGGCATCCGCGCCCGCAGCGCCACGGTTTGCTGGCCCGCCGTAGACACTCCCCTGAACCATTGTCTCTATGTCGTCACTACATCAGCAGTCCAACCGCAAGGTGATGGACACGCTCACGTCGCTCTCGGTGGCCGAGGTGCTGGCCGCCGCCGCCCAGTTCTTTGGCCGTCACGGCGGGGTCTATACGGCATTCGTGGAGAAGCAGGGGCCCAACCATGTGACGCTGCGCGGGCAGGGCGGCGAGGAAATCGCCATTGGTGCACGCAACACGGCGGCAGGGACGGCCGTGACCGGATCGAGCTATCTGTTCGACCAGCAGGTGGCCCGGTTCCTCGAGTCTCTGCCGCCAGCGCCGCCGGTGGCGGACGCCCCCGCGGCCCCGGGAGAGGAAACGGTCTCTCCCCCTACTGCGTAAGAGGCGCATGAGCCAGAGCGATCAGATGACCGGCCATTTCGTGAACCAGCTTCGTGTGCGCCCCGAGGTGTTGCACATCGCGCCGGCGGGCGCGGCCGCCCCCTGGGTGGTGCGCGTGCAGGCGGCGGAGGCGTGGGATGCAGTGCGGGTGGCATGCGCGCCGCAGAACACGGTGCAGGAGCTCAAGCGGGCGGCCATGGCCAACCTGCTGCCGGATATTGCGGAAATCGATTCCTATCTCGTGAAGCTGCACGGCGCCGAGGTGACGCAGGAGTCGGTCACGCTGCAGGCGGCGGGCGCGTTGGACGCGTCCACCTTCTTCCTCACCTCGCGTCGCCGCCGGCCCCTCAAGTGACCGCGATCGCGGAGCCGGGTGCCGGTGAGGCGCGCAGTGTGTCGTCGCTGATTGCCGCGGTGCAGCGGCTGCGCGGCGAGATCGGCAAGCGCGTGGTGGGGCAACAGGCGGTCGTTGACGAGATCCTCATGGCGCTCGTGGCCGGCGGCCACGCGCTGCTGGTGGGCGTGCCCGGTCTGGCCAAGACGCTCATGATCAAGTCGCTCGCCGATGCGATGCAGCTGGAGTTCCGCCGCATCCAGTTCACTCCGGATCTCGTGCCCAGCGACATCACGGGCACGGAGATCCTCGAGGAGAGTGGAGGCGGACAGCGCGCGTTCCGCTTCGTGCGTGGGCCGGTGTTTGCGAACATCGTGCTGGCCGATGAAATCAACCGCGCTCCCCCACGCACCCAGGCGGCGTTGCTGGAGGCGATGCAGGAGCACAGCGTGACCGCGGCCGGACAGACCATGCGCCTGCCGGAGCCGTTCTTCGTGCTCGCGACCCAGAACCCGATCGAGCAGGAAGGCACTTATCCGCTGCCGGAGGCGCAGCTCGATCGGTTCCTCTTCGACATTCGGGTGGGCTACCCCACCGAGGCCGATGAGGTGGCCATCCTGCGCACCACCACGGGCGCCCGGGGCGCGCCGATCGAGGCGGTCTTCACCGCCGATGACGCGCTGGCGCTGCAACGGGCCGTGCGGGCGCTGCCGTGCAGCGAGCTGTTGCTGCACTACGCCGCTCGGCTGGTGCGCGCGTCGCGCCCTCAGGAGGGAAAGGCGCCGGCGCTGGTGCAGCAGTACGTGCGCTGGGGCGCAGGGCCCCGTGCCGGTCAGGCGCTCATACTGGGGGCCAAGGCCTGCGCGCTGCTGGGCGGCCGGGCGGCGGTGTCGCCCGCGGATATCCAGCGGGTGGCCATGCCGGTGCTGCGTCATCGCCTGCTCCCCAACTTCGCGGCGGAAGCGGACGGCGTGGCGGCGGAGTCGTTGATCGACGCGTTGCTGGCGCACGTGCCGGTGCCGTCGAGCGCCACGGCCCCCTGATCGGCCGATGTCGGCATACGGCCCCCTGCTCGACGCGTTGCGCGGCGTGCGCTGGCCGGCACGCCGGGCGGTGTGGAATGCGCCACCGGGCGCGCATCGCTCGACGCAGAAGGGCACGGCCGGGGAATTCACCGAGTATCGGCTGTATCGACAGGGCGACGACCCCCGGGCTCTCGACTGGCGATTGCTGGCGCGCAGTGATCGCGCGTTCGTGCGCCTCAGCGACGACCGGGCGCTGCTTTCCACGTGGATCGTGGTGGACGCGAGCGCGAGCATGGCATTTCCGGAGGAGGCCGCCGCGCGCAGCAAGTTCGCGCAGGCGCGACTGGTGGCCGTGGGTCTGGCGGCCATTGCCCATGCCTCGAGTGATCCGGTGGGCTTGCTCGTGGTGCACGCGCAGGGCATGCAGCGCGTGCCGCCGCGCACGCGCCGTGGCACGGTGCAGGAGCTTGCCCGCGTGCTGGATGGTGTTGGCCCGGGTGGGTCCGCGCCGCTGGCGCCGTTGGTGGCCCAACTCCCGGTGCATGCCCGGGTGGTGCTGCTCACCGATTGTCTCGGCGACGCTGACGCGCTGCTGAGAACGGTGGCGGCGCATACGGTGGCGGGGGCGCAGGTGGAGTGCGTGCATGTCGTGGCCGACGCCGAGCTGGCGCTGCCATCGGGAACGTTCCTCGTGCACGACCCGGAACAGCCGCGCGATGAACGCGTGCTGTCGGCGGCCGGCCGCGCCGCGTACCGTGAGCGCTTCGACAACTTCCGGCGCGACATGCGCACGCGCTGGCGTGCGGCGGGTGCGGGCTACACCGAGGTCCGGACCGGCGACGACGCGGCACGTGCCGCGCGTGCGGTGGTGATGGGCACGGCGCTGTCGGGTGCGGGGCAGCCGACTGAGGGGCCGAAGCCCCCCGCGCCATCGTCATCAGTCGGGCGCTGACGTGCTCACGGTGGCGTTCCCGTGGATCTTCGGCGCGGCGGTGGCGGCGTCGTGTGGCATCACGCTGCTGCACTTCCTGTCGGTGCGCACCCCGCCCGTGCTGGCGCTCCCCACCGCGCGATTCGTGACCACCGGCAGCGCCCGCGCCGTGGCCCGACAGCCGCGCCTCAACGATGTGTTGTTGCTGCTGCTGCGCGTGCTCGCGCTGCTGTGTGCGGGGGCGGCCATGTCGGGCGTGCGCTGGCAGCGGCCGTCGGCTTCGCTGCTGCGCCTCGTGGTGGCCGACGACGCCCAGTGGGGCAATCGCCCCTGGCGAGATTCCGTGGCGCGCGCACTGGCCCGCGCCGACGCCGTGGTGGAGGTGCATGGCGCGCGTGGTGTAGCCGATGACCCTGGCGCGGCACTCGTGGCGGCCACGCAGCATGCCGCGCGTGCCGCGGCACGTCATCCGTCGCTGACCGCCGTGGAACTCACGCTGCTGCTGCCATCCACGGCCGCAACGACGCAGGGGTACGCGGCGTGGCGCGCATACTGGCCCGGTGCCGTGCGGGTGCTGCTGACCACGGCCCCGCCTCGAGTCGCGCGCGACAGTGCGTCGGGTGTCTCGGCCGTTGGGCGCGGCGCCGTGCGGGTGCAAGGCGGGGCGCGCGATGACGCCGTGGCGGCGGCCGTTGGGCACTGGTCGCTGGCGGGAGCGCTCCAGGAGGTTGTGATCGAGCGTGCGCCGGCGGCAGATCGTACGGCGGGTGCCGACAACGCCGCCGCACCGGCGGGCCCGTTTGTGCACTGGCCCGCGGACGGGATGCCTCAGGGGTGGATCCCGCGTGCGCCCACTGACAGCGTCGGCGCGCTGGCTGCGGCAGGTGGTGTGCTGGTGGGGCCCTTCGTGCGTGTGGCCGCGCCGGGGCCGCACCTGGCGGCGCGCATCGATTCGGGGGGTCGCGCTGCCCTGCCGGTGCAGGTGGTGGCCTGGTGGAGTGATGGCCAGCCGGCGGCGGTGGAAGAGCGCGGCGCGGCAGGGCAGCGGGCAGCATGCCATCGTACCGTGGCGGTGGCGGTACCGCGTGGCAGTGACCTGCTCCTGTCGCCCGGTGCGCGCGAGTTGATGAACGCCCTGATCGCGCCCTGCGGTGGTGTTCGGGTGTCCTCGGCGCCGGCAATTGCGCAAGTCCTGGTGCGCCCGGTTGCGGCGCCGTCTGGCTCCGCGGGGTCTGCGGTCTCTGCGGTAGCTGCGGTCTCTGCAGGAGACAACAGGCGGCTGGCTCCCGCCGCCGCCTTTCGGGACCCGCAATTGCCGTGGCAGCGGGGGAGTGATCCGTGGTGGTTGGCCCCGGCGTTGCTGGCGTTGGCGCTGCTGGCACTGGCCGCAGAGTGGCTGTTGCGCGACCGGGAGGCGGTGTCGTGAGCACGGCGCTCGGTCCGGTTTCGGGGCCCGCTACTGCCACGCTGCTCGCGCGCATCAGGGCGGTGCAGGGCGCCTTGCGCACCGTGCAGGTGGGGCGACAGCTGCTGCTGGCAGGTGCGGCCGCCTGCGCGGTCCTGCTGATTGCGCGCCTGCTCGCGGCCGAGCTGGCCGGGCGTGGCGATGGGGGCATGGCCGCGGCATGGTGGTGGGCGGTGGCCGCATCGCTGGCGGCGGCCGTGGCCACCTGGTGGCGTACGCGCGCGCCGGCGCCTGATCTCACCCATACCGCCCTTTGGGTGGAGGAGCAGGGCGCGGCGTCGCGCGGTCAGGCTCCCGACTTTGCGCTGACGACCGCGGTGGAGCTGCTCGAGGCACGCGCCGAACTTCCGCTCTCACTGGCCAACGCGGCCGCGCGCGCCCTCGACACCGCGCCCACGACGCCTGGGCTTGCCGCCGCGCGCCGCCGCGCGTGGACTGCCCCCGCGGCCTTCGGGGTTGGGGGGGCGCTGCTGCTGCTGCTGGGGCGTGAACGCCCTGCGGCCGCGGACCGGTCGGCGGTCCCGGGTGCCGCGGGTCCGGCGGCGGGGCCTGCGAGCGCCGCGCCGATGCCGCTGGGGACGTGGCAGGTGCGTGTGCGTCCGCCTGCGTATGCCGCGCTGGCGGTGCAGGACTACGACGATCCCGCCACGGTGTCGGCGCTCGCCGGCAGCATGGTGGAGGTGCGTGGCAGCGGCGATGCGCCAACCGTGCAGCGCGCTGGCGTTCCGTTTGCCGGGGGCGACAGCATCGGGCGCCGCGGTGGCCCCATGGCGGTGGTGGTGAGTGAGGGCGGCTGGCGCACCTCGATCGTGGCCAACGGCGGAGCGCAGAGTCTGCGGATCGAACGCGGTGGACGCGCCCGATTGCTCATTGTCGAAGGGCGCGCCGATTCCGTACCCCGCGTGTCGCTCGAATTGCCGGCGCGCGACAGCGTCTTTCGTGAGGCGCGCGGCCTGTTGCCGCTCGCTGCCACGACGCATGACGACATCGGCCTCGCCCGCGCGCACTTCGAGCTGCTGGTGACATCGGGAGAGGGTGAACGCTTCACCGTACGCACGGTCATGCTGGCCTCACAACAGTGGAGCGGGCGGGCCGGCGTGCGCGATGCGCGGCTGCGGACCACGCTCGATCTGGGGGCGCTGGCGCTGCAGCCCGGCGACGTGGTGCACCTGCGAGCGGTGGCGCGCGACGCCCATCCCAGTGCCGATCGCGAATACGGCAGCAGCGAAACGCGTGCGTTCCGCGTGGCGCGCATTGCCGAGTACGACTCGGTGGCGGTGGAGCCGGCGCCGCCGCCGGAAGTGGACACGTCCCTGCTCAGTCAGCGCATGCTGCTGCTGCTCACGGAGAAACTCGACAAGGCGCAGCGGCGTCTGGCGCGCCCCGAGGTGCGGCGTGAATCGCAGAAGCTGGCGCGCGATCAGGCCCGCCTGCGCCTCGCGGTCGGGGACGTGGTGTTCCAGCGGCTGAGCGGGGAGTCCGCCGCTGAGCATGCGCATTCGGCTGGCGATGGTCACGATCACGGTGTGGATCTGCAAGGGGGGAAGCTGTCGATCAGCACGTCGAGCACGAGGGGCATGCTCGAGGAAGGCAATGATTCCCCGGTGATCGCCATCAACCAGCCGCTGCTGGAGGCGTACAACGCCATGTGGGATGCGGGGCGCGCGCTCGAGCAGGGAGATCCGCACGGCGCCATTCCGCCCATGAAGCGCGCGCTCGAGGCCATCGAGCGCTCGCGCGCCGCGTCGCGGCTTTATCTGCGCGGCAAGCCGCCGCAGGTGATCGTGGATCTGGCCAAGGTGCGACTCACGGGCAAGGACACCGGACAGATCACGCAGCGGAGTCGCCGGGCGCCGCTGTCGGCGCGCGATGCCGAGCGCGATGCGCGCCTCGTGCGTGCGACCTCGCTCGTCGCCGTTGCCGGCAGTGCCGCGCGCGACTCGGTGGCGTTGCTGCGCGTGGAGGCGCTGGCGGACGCCCCCGCCTTTGCGGCGGCGCTCGGGGCCGTACTCGACGTGTTCGAACGTGGCGGCGACGCGACGGCGGCGGTCATGCAGGCCCGCCGTGTCCTCGGCAACGTCTCGCGCACCCGCGCGACCGTGTGGTCGGGGGGCGTGACACCGTGAGCGTGGCCGGCACGGGGACACGCAGCGCGCCGTTCGTGTTCGCCACGGCGCAGTACGAGTCGGGCGACTGGGACTCCGCCCCGCTCGTGCCCGCCAACATCATTGATTCGCTGGCGCGCTACACCGCGCTGGCCGTGCGGCCGCAGGGGGTGATCGTGCCGCTGTCGAGCGAAGCGGTCTTCCCGTACCCTCTGTTGTATCTCACGGGACATCTGCCGGTGCGATTCACCAGCCGGGAGCGGGAGGTGCTGGGCAAGTACCTCGATCGTGGCGGCCTGCTGTTCGTGGACGATCACAACCACGACGTGGACGGCGCCTTCAACAAGACGGCGCGCGAGGAGATCCGCCGGGTGGCCGGCCCCTTGCTGCCGCTCCCCAACACCCATGAGCTGTATCGCTGCTTCTTCGTGTTCGAGAACGGGCCCCCTGCCACGTCGCACGAGATGAACGGCTGGGGGGACAACCTCGTGCACGAACAGCTCGACGCCGTGGTGAAGAACGGGCGCATTCGGGTGCTCTTCTCCAACAAGGACTACAGCTCGGAGTGGAGTTTTCACCCCGACAACAAGCGCTTCCTGTCGGTGGACAACACGCGATTCGGGGTCAATATCGTGGTGTACGCGCTCACGCGATGAACCGTCGGCTCGTGGAACAGCTGTGCCGCCTGCTGGGCGTACTGGCGCTGTTCGTGGCGCTGGTCGTGCACTGGCGTGCGGTCCGTGCCGTTGATGCGGGCGTGCCGACACGCCGAGTCGTGCGGCTTGCCGAGGACGCGGGGCCGGACAGTGCGGGGCGTGCCCTCGCTGCCGTACGCGAGGCGCTGCTGGCTGGCGCCGCGAATGCGGCGGGGGCTGCCGGCGCAGCGGAACCGCGCGACGGACAGGCCTCGCGGCGTGATACCCTCGCCCTGCCGCTGGCGACGGTGCCCGACGCCGCCGTGCGCGCCGGACTGGGCAGCGTGCAGACGAGTGGTGTGCCGTTGCTGTGGCTGGATGGCACCATGGCCCGCGGCGTGGCGGCGTCGGTGACCCGTGCCGCCGTCCCGGGGGCGCCGCTCGATGTGCGGGTGGCGGCTTCCGCGGGCACGTCGCTGACGCTCGCCGATGCCGGCGGTGTGCTCGACTCCGTCGCCACCCCGCCGCTCGTGACGACCTGGCGGCTGCGCAACGCGGCCCCGCCGCTGCGTGTCCGGCAGGGGCGCCACGCCATTTCCCTGCCGGTGCCCGATTCGGGCGCGGCACGCCGTCTGCTGGTGCTGGCTGAACCGGGGTGGGAGGGGAAGTTCGTGGTGGCGGCGCTCGAGGAAGCGGGTTGGGTGGTGGATGGGACGCTGCGCGTGTCGCCCACGGGGCGCGTGACCATTGGTGCACCGGCACGGCTCGACACGGCACGCTACGCCGCCGTGGTCGTGACCGACAGCATGGCCGTGGACGGCGCGGCGCTGCGGCAATTCGTGGCGCGTGGCGGCGGGCTGCTGCTGGGCGGTGATGCGCTGCGCATTCCCGGGCTCGCCGCGCTGCGTCCGGCGCGGGCGACGGAGCTGCGGGGGGCTATTGCCGGCGGGTTGCTCACGTCGAGCCCACGCAGCGGCCTCGAGGCGTGGGAGCTGGCCATGGCCTCCGACGCCCTCGTGCTCGAAACGGACCAGAGCGATCACGGACACGACGAACCGGCGTTGGTGGCACGTCGGGTGGGCGCCGGACGGGTGGTCGCCATGCCGTACCGCGAAAGCTGGCGTTGGCGCATGCAGGGGAGTGACGACGGCATGGCGGCGCATCGGGCGTGGTGGCAGGGCGCCGTTGCCCTGGCGGTCCCGGCGGTCCGACGCGCGATGCCCATGGCGCCGGACCGGTACCCGGGTGATCGCGCGCCCTATGCGGACCTCGTGGCGCGCGTGGGGCGCCCCGCGCCGGCGACTCGCGAGGCATTGGGGGGCGACGCCGGAGGTGACGTGGGGCGCGGTGTAGGCGACATTCCGTTTGTGTTGCGTCCGTGGGTGCTGCTGCTCACGGCGTTGCTGGCGCTGTTGGCGGAGTGGGGCTCGCGGCGACTGCGCGGGGCCCGATGAGGACGGCGCGTCGTGCCGCCCCGTGGTCGATGACCGGCTGTTCGCGCCTTTCCCATCCGATTGAGCCATGAGCCAGCGTGTTGCCCTGATTTCTCATCCCGATTGCGGTCGGCACGATACCGGGTGGGAACACCCGGAGCATGTCGGTCGACTGGTCGCCATCCCGCGAGCGCTCAAGTACGACGTGGCGCTCTTCGAGGCGCTGTTGCACGTGGAAGGACGGCACGCGAGCGAGGATGAGCTCGCGCTGGCGCACGACCGCGACTACATCGCACGCGTGCGCGACACGGTGGCGGCGGGCGGCGGGCGGCTCGATCCCGATACGGTGGTCAGCGAGGGCTCGTGGGATGCCGTCACCGCGGGGGCGGGGTGTGTGCTGGACGGCGTGGACATGGCGTTCGACGGCCGTGCGCGGCGCAGCTTCTGTGCGGTTCGTCCGCCGGGTCACCATGCGCTGCGGGATCGTGCCATGGGCTTCTGTCTGTTCGGCAATGTGGCCATTGCCGCGCACTATGCCATTGCCACGCATGGATGCGAGCGGGTGCTGATCATCGATTGGGATGTGCATCACGGCAACGGCACGCAGGCGCTGGTGGAGCAGGAGCGGCGCATCCATTTCGTGAGCATGCATCAGTGGCCGTGGTACCCCGGCACGGGTGCGGCAGACGACCGTGGCCCGCACGACACCGTGTGGAACGTGCCCATGCCCCCGTCGCTGCCGCCGGCGCGATACGTCGAGGCGCTGCTGTCGGCGGTCGATGCGGCCACCGAGGGATTCACCCCGGACCTCATCCTGCTCAGTGCGGGCTTCGATTGCCTCGAGGGTGACCCGCTGGGCGCGTTCACGCTCACGCTCGACGATGTGAACACGCTCACGCGGGCGCTCGTGGAGCGTGCCGAGCAGTGGTGCGGCGGGCGCCTCGTGAGCGCCCTCGAAGGAGGGTACGCCCCTGACGCCGTCGCCAAGGCGGTGCTGGTGCATCTGCGGGCGCTGGCCTGAGCCAAGTCCATGACGCGTATCGTTCCCACGTCCGTACCCGGTCAAGTCGATCCGGCCCCGCGCACCATCTATCGGTCGACGCAGGGTGAGGTGGTCCGCGATTGCCATCCACGCGACATCCCCCAGCTGCTGGCGGCGGGCGGGCCGCTGTGGATGGACATCGACAGCACCGTGCAGTCGCAGCACGCGCTGCTGGAGCAGGTGTTCGGGCTGCACCCGCTGGCAATCGAGGACACGCTCAATCCCGCGTCCCGGGTGAAGCTGGAGGAATACCCGGGGTTCCTGTACATCGTCATTCGCGCCGTGGAGCTGGCCGCGGAGACCGACGATCCGTACGACCTCGCCACCAAGGACCTGCACTGCTTCCTGGGGCCGTCGTTTCTCGTGACGGTGCATGCGGGCGTCATGGCGCCGGTCGATACGGTGTGGGAGATCATGCGCCGATCACCCGACCTGCTCGATCGTGGAGTGGAGCGCGCGCTGCACGCCGTCCTCGACACGGCCATTGACGGCTACTTTCCCATTCTCGAGCAGATCGACGACTTCCTCGACGGGCTGGAGGAGCGCGTCTTCGCGCGTTTTGACCAGGAGGCCCTGCGCGACCTCTTTCAGGTGAAGCGGCTGGTGCTGTCGCTGCGGCGCTATCTCGGGCCGTCACGCGAAGTGCTGAATGTGCTCACCAATCGCCCGAGCGCGCTGGTGGCCCCGGAGGTGCAGATCTACTTCCGTGACATCTATGACCACGTGCTGCGCATCAACGACGCACTGGACACCTACCGCGATATCCTGAGCAGCACGATGGATGCGTATCTCACCCAGGTGTCCAACCGTCTGGGTGCCACGACGAAGGGATTGAGCGTGGTCGCGACCATGTCCCTGCCCTTCGTGGTGGTGAGCGGCATGTGGGGGATGAACTTCAGCCGGATGCCGATGACGCAGTGGCCGAACGGGTTCTGGGTCCTGCTGCTGGTGCAGCTGGGGCTTGGGCTGTTGCTCCTGATGCTGCTGCGTCGTCGTCAGTTGTTGTAAATTGACTGGATCCCCCTCTTTCCGCCTTCCGCGCTCCAATGTTCTGCCCTGACTGCGGCACCTGGAACCGCGCCGCTGCGCCGCGGTGCACGCGCTGCAGCGTCCCGTTGCCTGAAGTGTCGGCGCCCCCGCTCGACATTCCCGATGAGGCGCTGAGGGAGCTGCGCACCGCCACGGGCAACCGGTACACCGTGGTGAAGCGGCTGGGCAGTGGCGGCATGGCGCATGTGTATCTGGCGCGCCACGCGGTGCTGGGTCGGCCGCTGGTCATCAAGGTGCTGCATCGTACGTTGTCGCAGGAACCGGAAATGCGGGAACGGTTCCGGCGCGAGGCGGAGGCGGCGTCGCGGCTGGTGCACCCGTACATCTGCGCGATCGCCGACATGGGTACCTCGGGGGATCTCGAGTATCTCGCCATGCCCTACTACGCGGGCGGCTCGCTGGCCGACCTGCTGGCGCGTCGCAAGACCGTCTCGGCCACCACGGCCGCCTCCGTGGCGTCGCAGGTCGCCACGGCGCTGGACTATGCGCACCGGCACGGGGTGGTGCACCGCGACATCAAGCCGGACAACATCCTGTTCGACGAAGATGGCAACGTGGCGCTCACCGACTTCGGCATTGCCACGGCCCGCTTTCACGGTCGCCTCACGGCCAGCGGGCGGGCCATGGGCACGCCGCACTACATGAGCCCCGAACAGGCGATGGGACGGCTGGTGGACGGGCGCAGCGACCTCTACGCCGTGGGGCTGCTGCTGTACGAGATGGTGCTGGGGCATCCGCCCTTCGACGGCGACGACTCGTACGCGGTGGGCTACAAGCACGTGCACGAGGCGCCGACGCCGCCCGATCAGGTGGATACCCGCGTGCCGGCGGCACTCAGTGCCATCATCATGCGCTGTCTGGCCAAGCAGCCGGCCGAGCGCTACGACCGTGGGTTCGAGCTGGCGGACGCGCTGGTGCAGTTCCTGTCGCCCGCGGGTGGCGCCGAGTACCGTCAGGCGCGCGTGTCGCGCGCCTCGGGGCTCACGCCACTCTGATCGCCGTTCGCGTCGCGTCCCATGCAGCTGCACGCGGAGATCGTCGCGGTGCACACTCGGCACCCGTTCCTCATTGCCCGTGGCGGGACCAGCGCCTACCGGGTGGTGTGGGTGCGTCTGGTGGATGGCGATGGCGCGGAAGGGTGGGGGGAGGCGTCGCCCAGCCGCTACTACGGCGAGACGGCCGATACGGTGATGGCGGCGCTGCAGCAGTACGCCCCGCTGCTCGAAGCGGCCGACGCGTGGAGTCTCGAGGCCATCGAACGCGCGCTGGAGCGCACGCTGCGGCATCAGGCGGCGGCGCGCAGCGCCGTGAGTGCGGCGCTGCATGATCTCGTGGCCAAGCGCGTGGGGCTTCCGCTGTATCGCTATTGGGGACTCGACGGGGCGGCGGCGCCGCAGTCGAGCTTTACGATTGGCCTCGCTCCCGACGCCGAGACGCTGCGCGCGCGGGTGCGCGAGGCGGCGCCGTATCCCATTCTCAAGGTCAAGCTGGGCTCGTCCTGGGACCGGGAAATTCTCCGTCTCGTGCGCGAGGAGGCGCCGCAGGCCGTGCTGCGAGTGGATGCCAACGGGGCCTGGAGTGCGGCGCAGGCGCTCGGCATGCTGCCCGCGCTGCACGACGCGCGCGTGGAGATGCTGGAGCAGCCGGTGGCCGGGCACGATCTGGCCGGCCTGCGCTTCGTGCGTGAGCGGGCCGCCCTGCCGGTGGTGGCCGACGAGTCGTGCGTGACGGCCACGGACATTCCGCGCCTGGCGGGTGCGGTGGACGGGGTCAATATCAAGCTTGCCAAGTGCGGCTCCCTGCGTGAGGCGCTGCGCATGATCGCGGTGGCGCGCGCGCACGACCTGCGCGTCATGTGCGGCTGCATGATCGAAACCACGCTGGGCATTGCCGCCGCCGCGCAGTTGGCTCCGCTGCTCGACGATGCCGATCTCGATGGCGCCGCGCTGCTGGCCGATGACCCGTTTGCCGGTCCGGCCATGGTGAACGGCCGCCTGGTGCTGGGGGATGCCCCGGGGCTCGGGGTGACGCGCCGTGGAGGCGATCCGGTGCGCGGGTGATGCGGGCAGCTACGTTTCAGGCATGCCCGCCAGTCTGTGGCCCCCCGCTCCCCGTTGCGTCGATGTGGCGCTGGACGTGCCGCTCTTCCGCACGTTCGCGTACCGCGTGCCGGCGGAGATGGCGTGGCCCATCGCGGCGGGCACGCGGGTGCTGGTCCCGTTCCGCAACCGCACGGCAATCGGCATCTGTCTCGGGGAAACGGAGCCGCCGGCGGGGGTAACGCTCAAGGCCCTGCGGGCGGTCGTCGACGACACGCCCTCGTTGCCGGCGCCGTTGCTGCACACGGCGCGCTGGATTGCCGACTGGTACGCGGCGCCGCTGGGGCTCACGGTGCGCGCCATGCTGCCCGCGGCGCTGCTGCAACCGGGCGCCGCGGTGCCGGCGTCGCGCACACAGCGCATGGTGCACCTGGTGCAGGAACTGCCCTCGCTGTTGCAGCGCGAACAGACGTTTGCGCGGGCGACGCAGCAGCGCGCGGTGTACGAGCTGCTCGAGGCGCAGGGCGGGGCGGCGTCGCTCG
>Ga0315899_10001823_pt1 | contig 24059 bp, 17 predicted proteins | sample LakEriMetagenome_2_FD_203518 | JGI IMG/M metagenome (GOLD analysis project Ga0315899, IMG submission 203518) | Freshwater fungal communities from buoy surface, Lake Erie, Ohio, United States - Buoy 4 MA112 | ecosystem: Environmental > Aquatic > Freshwater > Lake | place: USA: Lake Erie, Ohio... | reverse complement strand
ACCTCAATATTAATGTTCAGCTTTGTTCCTTCTTTGAAGGGTAAATTAGAGAGAAGGATTTGCTGAGAGTTATCAAGGGTTATCTGAGTTTGATAGGAATTCATAAGATTAAGCTATTTGAAGATAGTAAAAATCATTATAGCAGAAGTGAGAATTATGAGGTCGGAAGTCAGAAGTAAAAGCTATACAGAACTAGCTTTTTAACTAATTAACTGTATCTCATGAGATTGGGAAATGCTATATATAACTTTGATGGTTCTTTTTGCTGAATACCGAATTTGAATTGATTTTCTCCCGTCTAATTGATAATAATATTAAGTGCAGATAGACTTTAATTTTCTTCAATCAAACGCTAATTGATAGGACGCACAACACTTGCGCCCCACTATTAACGATTATAATTAATTAGAGTGTGCTGGACAATCTGGAACTTTATCAGTTAATTCTAATTCTTTAGCAACTTCGCATTTTAGGGCTTTATAAGTTTCGTCATTTTGACTGATAGACCCTGTTTCTATAATACTATTTTCTTTCTGAAACTTCTTGATTTTAGGAGTCCAATCATCTTGATTATCAGCTTTATAAGCATAACCAAAACCAGCAGCAATATTTTTAATAATGGCAGGTTCAACAGTTGATTTATCTTGCCCCATGTTAACAAATTCATCGCGTAAAGCATCAATCGCCTCAACCGTTGCATTCCAATCTGTTGCAGTTGGTGATTTTGATGGTATTGATGTTCCACCATTGTTACCAGGAGAACCAGTTTTATCTGTCGCTGTTATTTTTTGGACACCATATTTTTCAGCGCATTCTTTTACTTTGTTTTCGGCGACTCCCGTTATTGATTTTTTGTCTGCTTGAAGTTTCTCGATGATTTCGCATCTTAGACGTTTATCAGTATCATCATCCTTTCTTAATAACCCATTAACTTCTACATTTAAATCAGGTTTAGCATCTTTAATCTTCTGTTGATAAGCTCTTATTGCTGTCTTCCATTGTGGTTCATTTTTATTCCATTGTTCTTTATCCGTATTCCAAGTTAAGGTTAGAGTTACTTCTGAACTGCCAGACTCCTGTAAAATTTGAATAATTGCGTCTTGAGAATCTTTAGCATCAACCCTCAAATATTTCTTAAAATCCTTTGGAATTTTATAAAGTTCTTCAAAAAGATCAGGTTTTGGGTCTGGTTTTGGTGGTTCGCAAATCCTAGAAATAACAGGAATATGACAAGTAACCTGTGGAAGATTGATAATCTTTCCCATTAAAAATGAAATAGGATTAATATCCTTATGAGTCATTTTCCAGCTTGTTGCTTTTGAAGTTAATACAGCAGTTAATAAAATAGCTAATACTAAAATTAGTCCAAAAGCAGGAACTTCTCTTTTTTTCGTTAAAAGTCCAACTATTAAAAAGTAAAGAGTACCAATAAGTCTTACTGTTTTTTCTCCTAACCCAATTTCTCTTTCGATAGGAATTCCATACAAAGTTGTTTGGTCTAAAAGCCCATTATAACTTAAAACCTTAGAGTTTTGAAGATTCTTACCAGCAATTTTACGCAAACAAAAATTGATAACAAACTCGTAGTTATTCCATCCTATAGGAATTAATAATAACTCTTTTAAATTATCTTTAGTTTCAGCATTTTCATCAGGTGGATGCTGTTGAGGATTATTATTATCAGCAGTAAAACGACATTCTTTCCAAACAGAAGTAGGAACTTTTCCTTTAGATAAATGGTAAAAAAGCGCAGAGACACGACTCCCACTTTGACTTTTATTATTTTCATTAATGCTAATTTTTTCAAAGAATTTTGCAAAAACGAGAAACGGTAAGGTTTCTTCCTTAAACTTTGCGTTTGTTTTTAAAAAAATAAACTGAATAGTTTTTTTTATGGATTTGTTGTCTTTCCAAGATGGATCAGATAAAACTATAGTATTTTCAATAGATGAATCAAACTTAGATTCTAAAGATGAATCAAACTTAGATTCTAACTCATGTTGAACTGTTGATGAATCTTCAGGAAGTTTAGAAAAGCTATAGTCTTGTTGAATTTTTTCAGTGATTTCTTTTTTATTCTTGACTACTTGCTCAAAATCCTCATCTAAAATATCTAAAAAATTCTTACCATCATCCTGAAAACGAAAGAAAACATCACCCCAAATTCCGTTGGTATCCTTTAGTAACCAAAGAGTAACCTGTAAAAAAGTTGGGTTTCTCATACTTTGAGGTCTAAGATTACCTATTTTACTGAATAGATTGGGTGGTTTTTCTTCAAGTAAAGCTATTACAAGATATAGAATAGCTTGTCGTATATTTTTGTAAAATTTTTCAAGTTTATGTTTATAAAAAATATCATTGCTATTTTTTATGTTTACGATTAAATCTTTGATAACTTGGTTTAATTCCTCTACAATGTGATAAGGTTCACTGTTGAATTTTCGCTGCATTATCCAGCGGGAAGCATCTGGTAAAGTTGAAGGTAAGAAAAAAGGTTGCGCCCATACTAACCGCACTTCATCACCTGCAAAAGTCTTTCGATTTTTCACATCATCAATTTTGAGTTCATTAGTAAATTTTTGTTCCCAAAAATCCTTATCCATAGACTGGTTATAAACAGCATCTAAAATCAGTTTAATATCAAGTTTTTGTAACTGTAAACTACCTGCTGTTTTAATTTTTTTAGTAAGAGTTTTATTAATCTCACTCTCACCTATTAAAAGTTGTCGTTGCTCAAAAGCTTGAAGATTTTCTTTTTCTTTTTGTAAATTTTCTTCTGCTTCTTTACTACAGGGATAAATGACTTGAAAACGCCCTATTTTGGCTAAAGCTTTTACATTATAAGCCCAAGCAATCGGTTCATTTAATTGCCCCATTTGTTCGAGTTTAACATAAGCGATCGCATTGAGAATCAAAGAAGTAATATTTTGATTGCTTGAATCTAAAATAATGGGCATTTTACAATCATCTTGTAAATACTCAGTAAAATTTTGTAATCCCCCCTGCTTCTTTGAAGAATCTTCATTATTTAATGTTAATACTTCGTCTGGTAATCTTCTTAAAGAATCTTCACTGTCTTCTATGTTCTTAGTTACTATATATTTAGCAAAGTCACCTATATTCTTAACCTGAGTGGGGTCATAACTCGGTTGTTTATTTTTTTGCCACCATCGGAAAATATAACCAAGATTACCTCGACCCTCTGATAAGAAAAAGCGAAATAATTGAGGGGAACGTCCCCCTTTATTATCCGTTCCTTTAGTCACAACTGCCATAACAGACCATGCTTTATTGATACCAATAACCTCTCGTCCAATAATCGCAGGTTTATCGGTTGCGGTCGCTTCACCTAGTTTAAATTCACCACTAGAAATGGAATTTTGAACCGCACTTGGAATGCTAGGTAAAGTACAATTCAGGTAGTCACTATCAAAGCCGCCTGATACCCATTGGTCATTCTCCCAAACAAGCTTAATTCCCGTTGAGAATTCATGAATTTTGATGGTTTTAATTACTTGATTTTGCTCTGTCATTTTTTTAGTCCTTGTCTAACTTTTGATGTCTTTTAGAAGTACATAGCCAATAAATAGGAGAAACTAAGCCAAAAGGTCGCCAATTTTCTGACTCTCGAATAATCGCTCTTGTTCCTTCTCTTCCCTTAGCTAAAGTTACTGTATTGGGTTCAGGATGACCATTTTCATCTAACACCCCAAAAGCAGAAACGGTAAAATAATCTGCCCTTTTTGACTGACCATTTGCCCACTTTTCCAAGGTTTCCATTGTATAAGGAAAGCGATTGTCTGCTAAGGTTTTAGGCTCATGACGACTTCCCCAAAGGCGATGAAGTTCACATTTATTAATCACAAAAGCAATTCGTTGTTCTAAGGGTGACTGACCTCCTTTTAACTGTTGTAAAAAAATTTCAAGACCTTGAGCATACTTTTTATCTAAACGGTGAGATGTTCCATCAAATAAAAGAAGAATTCCCGTTGCTGAAATACAATCTTCTAGGTAATCCTTAAGTTTAGGGTCATAATTTTTGAGGTGAGGATCGGTTGTTTTATAGATTAAATCAGCAAAAAATTCTCCTGCATAATCTTTACATTTAAGATTCAATCTAATTGGAGGAGAACCTAATTGAGTAGGATTCCAAGAATATTGATCTTTTAAGAGGATATCTAACCCATAATCTTTGACATCATCTAAGTTATCCATTAACTCAGAAGGCTCTAAATCTAACCCTTTTTCTAAGACATTACGAGCATATCTGATTAAATCTTTACTATCGCTGTCTTCTGTTGCTGTTACCGACTGAACAGGACTTTTAGGGTTAGCATTTGGCCAATAAGCTAATGCAGTCATATAGGTAGTTTTTCCTGATGCTCTATCACCAATCACTCGAATTTGAGCATTTTTGATAGTCGGTTCAGCAGGATTTAGTCTAATCTTCTGTTTTAGTTGATTAAGTAGGGTCATAACTAAGATTTTGCTAGTTTTGATTCTTGATTAAGCCAATATAAGGGTTCAATTAAATTGTAAGGTTTCCATGTGCTAGGTTCTCTTAAAACAGAACGTAATTCCCCTTTCCAACCGATATCAGTACGATTCGGGCGAGGATCTATGTTTGAGATAACGCCAAAAGAGGAAATAGCAAAAAAACGAAGATTATGAGCAGGAATTTTCTCTCGAAGAACTTGTCTTGTTTTTGGTAAATGAACCTGAAACAAATCAATTTCAGGCTCAAGACGACCTGTCCAAATTTCCCCTCTTTCACATTTACTCATAGCAATAGCTAGTTTGAAATTATTAATTCTCTTTTGACTCTTCATTAAGTTAATAAAATTCTCCATCATCACCCGATAGCTATTATCAATTTTATCCTCCCATCCTGTTAACATAATCATACAGCCAACAGAATCAACAAATAATTCATCCAAAAAACCCTGATGAACATTTTTAATAAGCTTTTTCGGATTAAGAAGATTGTCAAAGACTTCCCCTGGATAATCTTTGGCGACAATTCTAAAAGTTTGAGGGGGAAAAAACCAATGTTTTTTTACTGAAATATCAAAGGAATAATCTAATAAATCATCTACCGACTGAATTTCTCCTCCAATGAAAGTTGGATCTGCATCTAATTTAGCAAATAAAATTTTTTCAGCTTTTTGCAGTAGTGTATCTGACTCAGTACCCACAATTTGGATTGTATAGGGATTATTTTTACCATGTTGTTGACGATACTGCGGTAAAGAAGCTAAAGCTCTAAAATAGGTGGTTTTTCCAGAGCCTTGTGTTCCAATAATGTTAATATTTCCCTTAGCCATTTTTACCTCCTGATTAATTATGTGGCTAAATAACTACCAAGATAAATCCAAGGCAATTCTAGTAAATCTCTATATTGGGTACTAGAGATAAAACACCTAACGCTTCGACCTGACATCCCCTGATCTAATTGTTGGAGTTGTTCACGAATAACAGAAAAATATCGCTGTTTAATATGGGTGTTTTTCCATTGCCAATTAGGATCATTAGGATTATAGGATAGCTTTTGAATTTCTACCGACAAATCCTGAGCAGAGCAGACTAAATCTACTTTATGCAAACAAATGATCAGATGTCTAATCTTAGGACATTGATGGTTAAAAAAATGAACCCATCTGTCAAAGCGTTTAATCCATTGTTGTCTGGTTAAATAGTTAGAAGGATCATCATTGGGGGGTGTAAATGAAATAATCTCCCGATAAGGAGCTAAAATCAGCAAAATTCCATCAACAGATTTAAAAGTATTTAATACATTTTGCCATTCTGAATGATTATAAGATTGCCAGCTTTGTTGCCAAATTTCCCCCGGCGTATCTAACCATTGACAAGTATAGGAACAAGGCACATTATTGATTGTCATATCCACTTCAAAAGAATAGTCATCAACAATTGCTTTTTTAGATGCTAGAATTTCGCCTGTGGGCTTTACTCGGCCTTGACTATCTAGAAGTAAATCTTTGAGAGTCGTATAGTTGACAGTAAAGGGAGTTGCTGTAACCAATCCTTGCCCTGGTTTCATTAATTCCAAAGCCAGTGTAGTTTTACCGACAGCCTGATCGCCAATATAGATCACTCCTCCCAAAATTAATCACCTCCTTGTCTTAACTGAGTCATAGCTAGGGTTCCTCCTTATATAGTGATAGCGTATATTTCTCTATCGATCCACCCCTGACCTCTTATGCCATCTTGACCTAAATTGTTACAAAACTTTACAAAACTCGTTTTCCCTCAAGGGTGATTATATAGTAATTACTGACGGCGGCCGAAGTGTACCTCGAAAATGGTGCAATTATACTAAATCCGTTGAGTATAGGCTACATATCAGGACAGGCACTCATGCAAAAGGCAACAGGAGGGATAAATAATCAGTCTTTAATAACCAGATGTAGTATTAAAGCTTATTTTTGAGTATAACCAAGAATTATCAAGAAATTAATCCTAATTTTGCTCAATGTCAAAAAACTCTGCATAAATCTATCCCCCCGCTACGATATACCTTATAGAAGAATCCTGACCATCCCTTGAGGAGTTACCCATCCTACCCCTATGTTAATCATCCTAAGACTCATCCTAAGACCCATCCTTTGCTTTTGCGCTGGTATGATTTCTGCCCTGTTGGGCTGGTTTTTGAGCCAATTGGCCTTTATCCTCTTAGAAGGGATCAGTGATCTTCCAGTGGTTGGAGTCATCAGTCAAGTGAGACAGTGGGAAGAAATTATCGTTTTTCCGTTGGTTTCGGTTTGTTTAGCGGTGGGAATGGTTCTCAATGAGCTTTTTATCACAAATCCAACTCGTTTTTCTCGTAATCTCAAACGCTCTAAGAAACCTCTTCTTTTTGGAGCGATTCCCATTGGTTTTGGGGTGGGATTAGCGATCGCTATCCTCTTACAACTATTTTATCTGCCTCAATTCAAGTTAAATGAACAACTGATTAGACTTTTAGGATGGTTATTTTTAGGGGGAATAGTGGGATTAAATCAAGGGTTCGTATGGCCTCTTTTTAGTATCTCCGCAGGGGATAAAAAACGTTACCAAAAACGACTGATTTTAAGTCCCATTTTTGCTGTGATAGCTGGTTTTGCTGCAGCTAGAATATTTGAAGTAGTAAGAGGCTCATCTAATCAGGTGACAGAATTATTTCAGCAAATAGAAGATCCCTTAGGCTTTTGCATTTTAGGTGGTCTTTTAGGAGGGGCTTTAACTTTCACCACTTCTCCTAGTTTTCATACGGCTTTAAGGGCTGGAAAAGGCTTTGAATATAGGGAATATCAACAAGATACTAATGCTCCTCCTGAACCAATTGATAATTATGTTCCAGACCAAATTCTGAAAAAAGGGTTTAATATTTTATGGGTTAAGCCAGATAATCAGTCTGAGTTAATTCCTTTTCCTAAAGATAGAATTAAAGAGGGTAAAACCATTAAATTAGGAGGGAGTAAACCGAGCAAAAAAAATGGTCAACAAATTGGTTCAGATATTTATATTGAGGGATTACCTCTCTATATTGGTCATTTTTTAGTTACTAATGAAGAAACAAAATTCTTCCCCAAAAAAGATATGTTTCATCAATTTGAGATTAAAGATATTTCTTTAACCAGTGATGCTCCCATATCTGTTAAACACAATGATTTAATTGTTTTTGAAAACAATAATCAAAAATATCGCTTTGTTTATTATGATTATGAGGGATCGATTCCCGTTATTTCAGGGAAAGCTAAAGAGAATCTTGACCTTCGTTTTGTCTCAGATGAATATGGTAATAGAATCGAAGAAGGGTTATCTATTGAGTTACCAGAAAAATCGTCTATCAAGATCACTATTGGAGGAATTGATTTTAAAAAAATCTCAAATGATGAGATAATTGGCTCTCATATTTATCTTCCTGATACAGATCCTTATCTGGGGGAAATTCTTGTTACTAAACAAGATGCAACACTGATTCCCAATCCTAAAAGTTCTGGTAATATTCAAATTCAACGTAATGGTAATCCTATTCCTGTCAAAAGAGAAATTAGCCTAAAACATAATACCCTAATCACTTTTATCACCAATGAAACAGATGATTATCAACCTAAAATGTACCGATTTGTTTATTATAACCGCTTCCTAGATCCCGATGCTTAACCTACTGTTATAACTAAACTGATTGAGTCTTCAGACATCAATAAAAAGCCTCGGTAACTAATGGTTATAATTGTTTTAAATCAGTTGAGGCACTTCGATAGAAGTTAATTTCTTGATAACATAACCCCCCATGAACAGAGCATCGAATTACTATCTACTAACTAAGGATTTAGACAACAATGTTTAAAATTACTACCCTGTCCCGAAAGTTGATTGATTTTACCAGTTTAATGATTGTTACGTCTGGAATTTTATTAATTTCTGATATGGTTCAAGCAAAAACAACAGACATTATTAGCTATCGAGAAGAACAAAATAAAGTCACTTTACGCCTTAAAGTAACCGACAAGGTAAAAGATAAAGATGGGATAGAGAAAACCATTCCTATTATGGATCTCAAAAAGAAAGATTTTAAATTACAAGTAACAGATATGACTAACAAGAAGTTAGTTGCACCTTCTGATACTGATAAAGGTTATTCTGATATACCTTTTAAGTTTAAAAACCCCCTAGAAGCTGAACCCCCTCCTGCTTATATCTTAGTTCTTTTAGATATGAGTGGAAGCATGAACTGTTCAACCGATTTAGACAGTAAGGGAGTTTGTAATAAAGCAGTTCCCAAAGGGAAAAGAAAATTAGATGCTGCCCTTTCTGCTTTAACTACCTTTATTGAAGAAGCAAAAAAAAGAGGAGGAAACACTAATGTTGCGATTATTCCTTTTGGTTATGGCTGTACTTATAAACCCATTAAAAACCTAGAAGATTTTAACAAGTTATATAGTGTTAGTGATAGCAAGACAACGGCTGCTATTACAAATCTTCAGAAACAAACTCCTTGTGATGCAACTAATATTTATCATACATTAGGAAAAGCCGTTGAATTTTTCACAAATCCTCCAACGGATGAGTTAAAGAATAAATTTTATCCTTTTGATGAGAAAAAAGCTGAACCCATTGAACCGAAACCTCGTTTAGCGGTTATTCTTTTAAGCGATGGGTTTGATACTCAATATGATAGTCGGGATGAGAAAAAAGCTAGACAACTACAAAAAACAAAATTAGAGGAAATTAACGGAAAGTTAGGGGATAATCCTCAAATCACTATTCATACATTAGGTTATGGTTTAAATGCTGAACAATTACAAAAAAAGTTTGGAACTTCGCAATGGAGTGAAATCAACCGTCCACCCTCAAAAGATAATGGTAAAATACCATCAGGTAAAATACCATCAAATGAATATCTTGATGTTTATGGATTAAAACAAATTAGTAAAATCACCCCTAAGGGACTGTTTGCTATTTCTGGAAACTCAGAAGAAATCGCTAGTAGTTTACGCCTCTTTTTAGACGCTATTTTAGGAGAATATGAAATTACCTATACTCATCCTAACCCTCAAAGAGGAAGACTCTATAAAACGAGCGTAACGGCAGATAATATTAGCTCAGAAGCAACTGAATGTAAACAATCCGATATTGACAAGAAAAACCAATGCGAGAAATCTCGTTTCATCGAATATCGTGGAGTTAATTTCGGACGCACTGCTTCTTCTTCAATATGGGGAATAAGTGCAGGATTACTCCTGATTTCTGGAATAGTTTGGTTTTCTTTTTATTGGTGGTGGAGAAAGAAAATCGAAGATGAAGAAAGGGGGACAAGTGGTCAAATTTCCCCTTAATCAAGAGGATTTAATTTTCCTAAAATTAAATCGGGTAAAATCTGTCTTAACGCTTACTCCAGCATAGGCTTTTACCTGAAAAAACCCCAGCAAAAAGGAGAGTTAAGTGGTTGATTATAATTAAATTGAAGATAGATTTTGAGTTCTATTTTTACTTAATTTCTCCTTAATCTCTCCTTAATTACCCCTTAATAAGGGGGGGTATCTGATAGTTTTTAACACCTAACTACTTAGGGTTTGCGGCAAAAAGTAGGGGCGAAGCATTCGGGCAATAACCTATCGGTGAAACCGTAGATTTTCTATCCGAATGCTTCGCCCCTACAGGACGCGGGCCGATGAAGACGCAAGGTTTTAAACGACGATTCTCTCAAAATTTTGCACCTGTTTCGCCAGAAAAGCCACAAAACCCCTACCTTGCCTACATTTCACATTTATTCAGCTTAACTAATGAAAATACAAACATTCTTAGAACATTTTTATCTTCATGATAGTGGGATAGATAACTATCAATATTTCCCCATTGAACAACAATTAATTCTCACCATTGAATTACCTGAACCTGAAAATACAATAGGTTACTTATACTTTTTTGGTGTAAAAAACCTCATCAGTGACCCAGATATTAATCAGATTCAATGGGGAGAACAGTGTAACGGAGTTATTTTAAATATTGCGGTTTCTCCTTCACTCGATTCCCTTAACGAACAAATCGAAATCTTATTAGAAGTTGTGGATTATCCCAAGAAAATTAAAACCGTTTTTGTTCTCAATTTTTTAGCGTTTGATATTAAATGGATTCCCCTTAAGTAGCTGGTTATAATTAAATTGAAGATAGATTTTGGGTTCGATCCCTCCTGCCCTCCTTGATAAGGGGGGTGCCGATAGGCGGGGGGATCTCCCCTTATTAAGGGGATGCCGATAGGTGGGGAGATATGATAGATTCTAACACCTAACTACTCAACAGTTATTCTAGGAACAATTATGGCTATTTTAATAGGTAGAATATTCGGACGAATTATCTCTAAATCAACCCAAAAAATATCTTCTCCTAAACCACAAAATCCTCAACAAACTCCTTCGTCTAAACCTGCTCAAAATCAACTCAATCCTAATCAATTACCCAAAGATCCTCAAGAATTAGTTCAACAAGGTTGGAAAGATGTAACCCATCCAAAACAAGCGCAGTTAGGACGAAGAGAACTCGAACATCCCGATGGAAACTTAAAGGTTTCTTTTCACCCGGCCAAAGAAGGACAGCCGGGATGGAAAGGAAAAGATCACTATCATATTCATAACCCTAATGCGACTGGAAAACAAAGTTATTACTTAGATGCTAAAGGAAATCCAGTTGCTAGAGGAGCAGATGCGTCTCATATTTCTCCTTCTTCCTCTCAAACCCCATCTACTCGCTTTGAAAATTTACAAGACCTTAAAACAAATACTCCCACTTCTCAACCGAATAATACCCCTAACTCTAGTCCAACTTCTCAGACTTCTTCCTCTCCTTCTCCTCATCATTAATTAATATTTACTGTTGTATTTAATCAATTTTGGGATTAAATGTCTTATAATAAGATAAGGGTTTTAATCCAAGTAAAAATATGAATCAAAAAGAAGCTCGTGCTTACGCTGAAAAACTCAATCAAGACCCCGGATAGCGCGAGGTTTTAGATAAGTGTCCCTGTACTAAAACAGAAGCACAACAATCACCCAAGTTTGAACAATCACAGTTTTTCGTAGAAACTTATCATCCTGGTGCTGAATCTGCTTTTCGTTCTACTGAAGCAACGACTTATCAACATTCAGTCTTAGGAAAAATGCAGGTCGGACAACAATGTACTTATGACAAATCAGGTCATTTAATCACCCAAGGACCTGGCGCAGGAACACCGGATTCTGTTTCTCCAGAATATGGAACTTATAGTCATTATACCAAAGATGTTTTAACTCATAAAGCACTAGGCCATCAAGAGTATAATCAAACTTGGACACCCAATCAAGGCGATAATTGTGCGCCTCGTTTTCAGAATCTCAATGAGCTTAAAAATGCCACAATTAACCCATCAGAACAAAGTTTAAATCCTTCTTCTCTTAATGTTAACTCAACTCAATCCCATAGTCCATCTCCTAATTTCTAACATTTTTAACTTTCCCCTATTAATCTAACAGAATTCCTAGTAGAGGCGCAAGGGTTGCGCCCTATAATATTAAGTTTGCGTACTAGGTTTTAATTAACCTCAGATTATTTCTCTGGATTCTCAAGGATAGCACGCTTTAAGTTAACCAGTTTGACATAACTATCGGTGATAGTCTTTTGTTTAGTTAACTCCTCAATAATTAACCCATCAAGATTAATATTCCGTGCAATTTTTTTGGTTATTTCATCTTGATAGTTGTCAAATAATTCTAGTAACTCTTTCTCTAAATCTTTTGTATGATTTTCGAGGGTGCGACGAATATTTTGATTCAAGGGTATGACGATAGTTTCGATGAATTCTTCCAGTTCTGTTTGATACATTTGCAGAACTTTCTCTATTTCTTTAAGCTTATCCGATCTTATTTTAGTCCTTAAAAGTTTATCAGATTCGGATAATTCTTGCTCTTGACAATCTTTGAGATTCAGTCCAATCCTTTGTAATTCACTCCCATATTGATAGAACAAAGCATCAGCTAAACCGCTTAATCTCATAGAAATATCTCGCTCACATAATTTATCTTCTAATTTCTCCATCATTTCTTCAGGTAAATATTCAGGATTAATGATTTCTAACGCAGTTAATAACTTACTGAGTCGTTGAATAAAAAAACTATCAATGACTGAGATTAACCGTTTTCTCATTAACAATGTTAACTCAACTTTCTTATCCAAAATATAGGGTAATTTGGCTAAGTTATAATCCATATCTACTCCTGTTGAGATTTTATTTAGCAAATCCAACCGATTAATGTCTTGAATTTTTTTCGACAATTCTTGATTAATTGCTTGAGTATCAGATTCTTGCCAAAAAGAGGATTGTTGTGTAGTCCGAATCTCTTTAGAAAACTCTGTGGCTTTTTGCTTAAGTTGTTTAATTAATGAGCGCAGCTTTTTATTAATCTCAACAGATTTTGTTTCCTCTTCAGGATTCGTGCTTTCACTATAAGAATCGTCAAGGGGTTTAAGACATCCATCTAAAATGCGAATAATTTGCAATAATTCCTTTTTCGCATCATCGATAAACTCGTCTTTTGCACCTTGATTCAAATAGTTAAATAAGGAATCAATAAATTGAGAAAAAGTGATGATGTCTGGATGGGTTAGAAACGAGTTTGCCGTGGTTTGATTTAACTCTTTTTCCTCCTTAATTATTCCAGATTTGATTAAATTTCCTAATCCTTCTTTTAGGTTTGGACTCTCATCAATAGTTCCTTCAGATACCAATTTTAAGAGTAGGTAATTAAAAGCAGACGTTTGAAACTGACGCTCTGCATTAATACTAAAACTATAAGCTTTAGCCTGTGCTTTAAAAGAGTCTAAAGATTGAGTTTGTTCTAGTTTACTATTAGCAGCATCCCACTTATTAATTACCCAAAAAGCTCGTTCAATAATAGTAGAATTCTGTTGATTAATCTTCGAGAGAAACTCAATTTCTTTACCTTGAAGAACCTTATCATGAGGACTACAAACCACAAAAGCTTTGGCTTTTTCTTTGATATAAGATTTAGTAAATTCCTCGTGACGTTTATTATCCACACTCAGTCCGGGTAAATCTACTAAAACAATATCATCTCCTAGATTTAGATTCTCTAAAAATACTTCAATTTTATCAACATAAATCGCTCCTACATATCCTTCAACATAATTTCTGAGTTCTGATAAAGTCACTTCTTTAATGCCTTTATAAGCGTCATTTCCCCAATTACTTAAAAGTGCTTGAAGCTTGATTAAAGCTTGTTGATCAATAGCTACTTCTGTGTCTTGTTGGTAGGTTTGAACGGCTTCTTTAATCCGCATTAAATGTTTACCGATTGCCTCTTGTCTTTGTAAATTTTGACCAATTTTTTTCTCAATATCACTAACAAAACTATCCCAAAGTTCTAGTCTTGCTTGCTCATCCATAAAGTAAATCACTGCTTTTTCAGCTTGACCTTTTTTAATCAGGGTGGGAAAAGCAGTGGTCGGTTGATTGGTTGCAGGTAAAATTTCCCGTCCTAAAATAGCGTTAATCATCGTTGATTTTCCCGCAGAATAAGACCCTAAAAAAGCAACAGGAAATTCTGTTTGTCGTAATTTACGCATCCAATCTCTTTTTTGCTCTATGATTAATTTTTTATTAGTCTCACTCCCCAAATAAGGTAAAACAGCTTCATAAATCGTGAAATATTCTTGGAAGTGTTGAATCATTTTTTGAGCATCAGTAGGAGTAACCATTTGAATCATCCTTTGTCTTGATAGGTACGAGGTTGAGAGTTAATCAGAAATCGGACAGATTGATTTCCTTATTTCTTTATCGTCATTGTGTCGGGAGTTTATGCAAGGAATTTTTTCAACTCGTGGTTAAGCCGCAAAAATTAAGATATTTAAGTTTTATTTAGCTAATTTTACTCTCAAGATGTAAAAATCACTCATTAACTGAAGATTTAAGCCAATGTCCTCGTCATTCATCGATTCTCTTAAAATAGAAAAATGTTAGTTCACTTGTCCTCAATAGTAGTCCTCAAGTCTTATCGGGATTTGTTTCCGAAAAAAACAGGGTAGGATATGAGTTTAAGGCTAAAAAAGGGGATAAACTTGACTATATCAACAAATTTTAGATGAGACAACCCGTCCTGAAGACGATCGCTATCTTTTGCCACTGACCACACCCAAAGGTTCTCAAACCTAGGAAATTACCCCAAGTTTAACTCAAGAGAGGGTAATCCCCCCAGAGAGCGGCATAAAATCTGCTGTCGATGACGATAAAGAAAAGGAGTCTCTAGCATCTTCCCCTTCCACTGAACAAAAAAACGATGAAAATCCCCCAGAAAACCACCCCAAAACGGTCATTTACCCTCAAAAAACGATTGGGAATTTTCAATTCTATCAATCAATGTTTTCTAATAGTCAAAAAAGTGATACAAAATTACAGGCCAATCGTTATCAGTATTGTTATAATTGGTGTGGTTCAGTTTAAACAACAACAATTAAAATTAATAATTATGAAGAATCTTCTTAGAAATCGATGGTTGATATTAAATTAAAGCTATGAATGAAATCTGGTTCAAGTAGTGAACAAAGCTTAGGTTTATTTTAAATTAGACAAGGAGGAAAATGGAAATTAGTAAAGTTAAATTACTCTAAAACAATAGGGTAACATATTTTCTAAAAACCTGTCTTTTATCATTCATAAAGCTTGTTCTAATACCCCAACGTCTAGATATAAAAATAATCAAGGAACAAAAAAAATGACAAAATATCAAAAACAATTCTTTTATTTTATTACTTCAATTATTTTAGGAGGATGTAACTTTAATTTTAATGCTCCTAAATCTCCATCTCCACCTGTTAACAATTTTACTGAACTTTCAAAAGATTGTCCAACTCAACCCCCAAGTGAATTGATTTTAAGAGATACTAAAGACATTGACTTAGATAATTCTCTTAAAGAAATAGATAAGGGAGAAATGAGTTCTCAACAAACAGTTGGTTATCGTTTTACAGGAAAAAAAGGACAAAATTTAAAGTTTAAATTAGAAACTAATGAAGTTTGTTTATGGATTATTAATCCTAGTAATCGTATTTTTACCGAGAAAACTTTAACTGAAAATGGAACTTATTTAGTTCAATTAGCGACGACTAATGGAAAAAAAATTAACTATCATTTAAGCATGGGATTAGAGATTAATTCACCCTCTCCCTCTCCAAAATCTTCTCCTAAACCAACTCCATCTCCTCTGGGCAAATTCTCTCAAGATGATGCAGTTGAACTGGTAAAAAACTGGTATAATGCAAAACCAAGAATCTTTGGGAGAAACTATCAAACGAGTGAAGTTGAGCAATATACAACAGGTATATTAAAACACGAAACCCTTGAAAAATGTAATGATGGAGTATGTGGAGGATCGGTGGGTTGGTTAAAAAAATATGGTTGTTATTATACTTATGATTCTTCAGAAATTAAGAGGGTTGTTGATTTTAATTCATCAGAATCAGACCCGACTTTAACCATTAATGTAAGAGAAACTTTACAGCTTCATGGATCATCAGTCTATGGATGTGGAAAACCACGACAAACCTATCAAAAAAATGTCAGATATTCCTTCAAACAAGAAGGAAATCAGTGGAAAATCATAGCGTATCAAGTAAGAGGTTAAACTATGAATAATCAAAAATACAACCCAAGAAAACGGCAAAAGCGTCAAAATCGCCAAAGACAAAAACGTCAGTTTAAAAGACTAATATCGTCATTAAAATCCTATTTATCCATTATAATTGCCTTAATAGTGACTGTCAGCATTGCTATTTTTATGCAAGTAAATTCTATCGACAAACTGAGTAATGTTAATGATGCTCCTCAACAAAACTCTGCTTTAGAAAAAGTAGAAAAAGACAATTCTAGTCAACCCAATAAATTACCTAATATTTTACCTCCTTCTCCTTCTCAAATACCAAATCCTCATCCTGAATTTTCTCGAAGTCAACCTCAACTACCTTCATTACTAACCTATAATGTCAAGGAAAGTCACCCTTTTTATTTTAATTCAAAACTTCAATTAATTGTCGATAAAATTGTTAGTTTAGCGAAATCTAGAAAGCTTCCGATTGATAAACTATCTATTAGTTTAATTAACTTAAATTCCCCGACTTGTTGTGATTATGCAGGTTATCAAGACCAAGAGTTACGCTATCCCGCCAGTATAGTAAAATTATTCTGGTTAGTCATGCTTTATCAACAATATTATGATCGGGGATTAACCCCGAAAGAAATCCCTTTAGAAAAACAAAAAATTATTGCCAAAGCAATTGAAGATTCTGATAATGAAGCTGCCAGTCAAATATTAGATCAAATTACTAAGACTGAATCCAGTCTTAAACCCCTACCCTCTGAGCAACTTTATCAATGGATTAATCAACGTTATTTAGTTAATGAATTTTATCAGAGAGCCGGTTATCCCTATTTGAATATTAGTCAAAAAACCTTTCCTATTTCCAATGATATAACTGAACCGATTGGACCGGATCAACAAATTCGACAAATTCAAGGAAAAGATTTACCACCTATTCGTAATTTTTTATCAACTTATGCCGTCGCTCGATTATTAGGGGAAATTGCTCAAGAGCAAACGATTTCCCCTGAGTATAGCCAAGAAATTAAACAATTATTAAAACGAGACTTAAATCCCTCAAAATGGCAACGAAAACCATTTAATCCCATTGCAGGATTTTTAGGAGAATCCTTACCACGAAAGACCGAGTTTTGGGCAAAAATGGGGTGGACTTTTAATAATCGAAATGATGCGGCTATTATCTCATCTCCTAATCGGGAAATTAACTATATCTTAGTAATTTTCGGAGACGATGCTGCTTATTATCAAGATAAACGATTTTTTCCTCTCTTATCCAAACAAGTCTTTGAAACAAGTTTCCTTCGGACTGACTCTCTTTAGGGTTTGCTGAAAAAGTCGTTCACGGAGTAAAGGGAATAGGGAATGGTTCGACTCAACCCTCCTATTAACTTATTTCAAAGGATAAAAGTATGGACGCAAAATACCAAGATAAAATTTGGTACGGCAGCAAGTTAAACCTATTAGAACGGAGTAATTATCTGACAAAGGGGAGAATCGAAGCAATGTTTTAATAAATTTACTATCCTTACTTTAGTTCCGTTTCTGTAAACCTACTAAACTATTTATACAAGAAAAGTTGGACTAAAATAGGGGTTGCTGAATAAATGTGACATATAGACTAGGTAAGGGTTTTAGGGTCTTGTTTCGCAGAATAGGTGCAAGATTTTGAGAGAATCGTGCTTCAAAACCCTGGGTCTTCATCGGCCTGCTTCCTATAAGGATGAAGCATTCGGGCAATAATCTAGCGGTGAAACCAGAGATTTTCTATCCGAATGCTTCGCCCCTGCTTTTTCAGCAAACCCTAGATAAAGTCATTAATTACCATAAAATCAACTCATTTTGATGATTTTAAAAAAGGTAAATATTTATGATAATTTTTCGCTAAATCGGGAAGAGATGTAATTTTTTGATTCATCTTAAAGCATTGATAGTTTTCATCAGTGGAGAAAGAAAAAAAGATGTATTGTTTATCAGAACTATAGTCTAAATTGAATCCTCGTAATACATTGGAAGTTTCTGGTAGTTGAGTCAATTCATTCTTATTCTTAAATTGCTCATTTTCAAAAGTATGAATTTCTATCTGAATAAGGTTGTCTTGTAGCAACTTAACTAAACCAGAGTTTTTAGCATATCCATAATAAAGAAACTTTTTATCCTTATTGGTTGATCTATCTTCTGGTTCTTCTTTGGCTATTAAAACTCCCAATTCTGGTTGAAATAAACTAGGAGAATTGGGTTCTTTTCTATAGATAATTATACGGGTTTCTTCAACTAAAGGAAGATAAGTATCTGAAGGTGATAAAAATTCCTTTAATACCTGAGTTTCAATTTCAGGAAAACTATATTCTTCATCACTTTGAAATGATACCATCAAAAACTTGTCATATCCTTCAGGAAAGGCATCTTGATCATATTCAATAGTAATATCATCACCTTGAACAGTTTCTTTATTGGTTTTAATGATCAGCTTTTGATTATCTTCAATATCCTTCTGTCGTTTTATAGGTAAAACAACTTTATAGGTATATTTTTTATGAGATGTTGAAGTTGAATCATTTTCGGATTTATCGACAAAAGTTCCTGTAAAACGCTGTTTTTTTGAATTATAAACATCTACAGTGTATTCTAGAGAATCTTTTATTCTGCCCTCAATTATTTGTTTATCATTATCATCTAGAAGCCCTTTGTCACGAAAACCTGAAGAATAACCAACTGACCATATTATCCGCATTATCAGCAATACCAAAACACTGACACCTATGACAACCCCCCATCTAGGTAATTCTTTAATTTTTTTTATCAATTCGTCAAACTGTGTTGATGAAGTAGTAGGAGGATCAGTAATAACAGGAGGAAGTATTGGGGGAACTTTTCTAGCTTGGTGGAATAAAGCCGTGATAGAACAAGAACCATAAAAGGAGTCAGCATTGTTTGCTAGAGATAAATATAGTTGGGTCTGATGATGAGCAATATGTGTATCACCAGCTTCAAGCAATTCACTAAGAAATTTTTCGAGAAACTTCTTAGAGTCTTCTAATTCAATTTTTTCTCTAATACACAAAACTTGTAATACTCCTTTTTCAAGCAAATTTTTTGCTACTGTTAATCCCTCACAGCAATTTAAGATAACTAACTGTTGATTAGCATTATGAGATGGGGAGAGTAAATTATAAAATTGATCTACTGTGATTGTATGCTCACATAACTTAATCGTTGCTCCATCTTCAGACCACTCAACGGATGGAGAAGTCCCATGACCAGTAAAATAAACGATATGATAATCATTTTGAGTAACCATACTAAGCAAGCTGTGGTACTCTTGGGGAGATTCTTCAATTTGGATAGCAAGCTTTTTAGAAGAAGGATCTGGATTATATTGTTTCTCAACTTCTGTTTTCCATTGCTCCCATTTACCAGAATGTTCTCGTGGATTATGTTCTGGATTAACCCCGAAGATAATAAGAATTTTCAATGTGCTTTGATTGTTTGTATTTGTAGGTGAAATAGTTTTAGGATGCAAATCAGGAATTGTAAAAACAACTCCTACTTTCTGTTTATGTTCATTTTTGAGAATCTCTAGTTGATGCCAAAATAATTTCTGTAGTTCTTCTTGTTTCGTTTCAATTATTAGCCTAAGTTTCGATGTTTTTTCTAATTCGTTTTCAATTATTTGTTGCAAGGTTTGACTCTCAATTTTAATCCTACTAAACCATTCATTTAGTTTTGTATTACTATTCCCAAATAGAGATCTGACTTTCTTTTTTTTATCTTTAATGCCATTTCGATCTGTTGTACCTAATAAAGCATTATATTCCTCGATCCAATCATCATAAGCCTCAACAGCGTCTGATGGATATTCAACAGAGAATTTGCTGGAATTATAATAACGGGGATTGTGGTTATCATCATCCCCAATTTTATAATAAAAATCTAACTCTGACGATTCTTCAGATTCCTTCTTGAAGATTAAAACTATATATCGCATTTAATTAGAGCCTCCTCAAATCTTTAAACAACTCTTAAAAACCCGATCCTGAACTTTTAAGACAATTGCGAATACTTGACTAGCCGCCTGTTTTAAAAAAGTCTCGTTGAAATAAGTTTTCTCAGAAAGATTAAATGTTTGTGTTTGCTGATCTGTATCATAAAAAGTCAGTTCTGATATAATTGGAAGTTGATGATCTTGTAATTCAATGAGTTCTATTTGCAATCTTCTAAGATTTTTCTTTTCAAAACTTACAGTTATTATCATTAGTATTTCATAAATTATATTATCGATTTCAAAATCAATTTTTTTTGTAATACGGACTCTGGAATCATCCATAAACGTTTGTAGTTTTAGTTTTGATTCGTAATCTTTTACTAACTTTAAAAATTCGTCATCAAGCAAATATCCTGCTTGTTTTACTTGTACATCAGTCATATTTCCTTTCCGATACTCTGAAACATTAATAGGAGTAGGAACAAGATAATTAAAAATATCCTCAAAAGGTTGAAAATCTCTAACATCAAAAGTCCTAGTATTGTCCTGTTGAGATTTGAAGGCTTTGTCAAAATGCTTAAATCCTAACATTTCAACATAATTAAAATGTTCATGAAATTTGACACCAACACAGCCGACTCTGGTTTCTAATAAATGCTCTTCAATTTCAATTGATTCCTGTTTAGGTAAAATGGGAAAACATTCAATTCTACCAAAATCCTGAATTAATAAATCAGCGTCATTAGATGACAACGACAACCTTTTAAACTTATTCCAACAATCTCCACTTTCTAAATAGGATTCAAACTCGAACATTTGAAGACATTCGTGAACAGCAATAACCGATAAAGTATTCAAAAAAACTTGTTTGCCTTTCTTGACATTTCTCTGTTCAGATGCAAAAACAAGACCAATTTGTTGAGCTTCTTTGCTAATGGGAATTCCTAGCAAAGCTAATCCTTCGGGTTCTTGCCAAGATAATTGTCCGGATGCGGTTGAGTCATTCATAGGATTGTGAGTGGTCATAATAAATTAAATTTCCTCTTGCAGTTGTTGCTCAATTTCTTGAGCGATTTGGCTTAATAAAGGTTTACACTTTTTATGCCAGTGTGCTGTGATCGTACCATAGGGAATCCCTAAATCATCGGCGATCGCCTGCCAAGGGACAGGGGGATCACTGAGTTCGCGTTTCTGTAACAGCCAATGACAGTTACACTCAGAACATTTGGTTGAATAGCAGTTTTTAAGTCGATTTTTCGGATCTTCTTGAAGATACTGCCAAACTTCCAGTCCCAAACGTTGTCGTCGTTGCTGTTGTGCTTGTTCGATAAGACTATCAATGGTGTTAAGAGTTGCCTCAGAGTGATTATCCTCCAGTAAATCAAGAAAGGTTGTATTCTCCTTATCACTAATATATCGGTCTAGGGAGAAGATGTTATGCCGACGGGCTTCTCTTAATCTATCTTTCGGTTTATAATACAGCCTTAGTTGATAGTTGATCCAATTGGTTAAGCTGTTGATATAGTTGTTGAGATCAGGCTGAAATGTCTCACAAATTCGATGGCAAGTCTCTAAGAGAGTATCATTAAGAATTTCCTCAAAGTCTTGAGACACTGAACTTTGTTCCGAGGTGTGATTACGAGTTAAATTAGGTAGGTTTTGAATCGCTCGTAATAGTTTATAAGTAGCGATCTTGTGAGCAGGGGTATTCGGTTGTTGAGAACAAAGGTTTTCAACTAAAGATTGTAACTGTCGATCACTTGTGGTTTTTTGTCTAGTCATCGTTTCTGAAAAAACGTAAACATCAAAAAGTTGAATAGTATTGAAAAAAGAGAATTTTTAAGATTAAAAAATCATTGATTGTGACGCTGTTTTTGCAAGTTCTCAATCATTTGATCAAGATTACTTAAAGTCAACCCATCTTCTAGATTTTCTATTGAAAATAAAAAGTGATTATCTTCATTATCATCAATTCCCGTATAGTTTTCCAGAAAAATAGCTTTGCTTACTTTTTTGAGCAGCATTTCTATTTTTTCTTCAGGATTATAATTCCATCTCAGGTTTTGGTTAATCCAATCAGTGAGAGACTGAACATAATCAGTTTCGTCAGCATAAAAAAATTGGCAAATTCTTTGTATGATTGCCATCAGTTCATTATTTAACGCTGTCTTAAACTTGGACACAAAATCATAAAATCGCCGATCTGATAGTTGATAACTATAGTTTAAATTAGGGAGACGACGAATTTCACGCAATAGCTGACAAGCAAGAATATTTCTTTGGGGAGTGTCGGGGGATTGGTGACAAAAAGCTTCTACTAACGATTTTAATTCCTCGTTAGAAAGGTGAGTATAATTTGTATAAGGGTAATCAAGTTGACTAGGATTTCTTTCTTCTAGACACTGCTTGATTTCTGAAGATGAGGTAACAACATTAGCTAACTCTACTGCTTGAAGTGTCTCTTTAGTTAAGATAGTATCGGTTAAGTTACTATTCGTTAAATCAGAACCTCTTAAATCGACTCCTGTTAAATTAGCACCTGTTAAGTCACTATTGGTTGAATTTACCTGTCGTAAATTACTATTGCTTAAATTGGCATTTTTAAGATTAGCTTGATCTAACCGACAGAAATGAAGATCGGCTCCACTTAAATCAGCATTTTCTAGGTTAAATTGACTTAAATTTCCCCCAGCAAAATATGTCTTAGGATCAAGTCCTAATATTTCAGTTAGTTCGTTAAAATCATCGATATCTTGGGCGATCGCTTTTTCAATACGCGCAACAAGTTCCCTTCCTTCATCCTCATGAGGAACAGAGTTTGACATAGCTTAAATAGTCTCCTGTCAGTGTTTTTAGTTTTTCTTGGATAAGGTTAGGGAACAAAAACCGTTGTATGAACAAACTTAAATTTTTTGGCATCGGTTGATTATTTTTATGGGTAATAACTAATCCATCCGAATCAACTCTAAATTTACCATGAATTTCACTCTGAGAAGCAGTTATCTCAACAATTCCTAACATTGTGTCAAATTTGCCATTAAAAACTAATTTACCGTCTGGGTTTGGCTTTTGTGCTGTAAATGTAATACGAGGATTAGTTTCACTCCCGTTCATTTCTGCTTGGGTGAGTTCATCAATAACTTCTTCTTCACCCCCGTTTGTTCCTCCACAATTAATGGTTGCTCCCGCTTTAGTTTCTTTATCCGATGCGGAGATATTAAAATTTGCTTCAGCTTTTTTTGACCAATTTTTCTTGCGTTTTCTTGTTACATATTCATTAATCTTAGGCACTAAAATCCAAGTTTTTCTGGGCAAATTACAACCGACAAAGTACAATTCTAAATAACCTTCTTTAATGCCAAATTTCAAATTTGCTCCATTACATAAGGTTTCATCAAGTCTGAGGTGAATTAATAGATAGAGTTCATATTTTCTTGATGAAGAATCCTTGTAAGAAAATAACTGCTTCAGCTGCTTTAATATATCTTTATCTTCTGATTGAATTAAGTCGGGGGATAATTCAAACCAAATCAAGTTTTCTCGTCTATGTTGAGATTCAGATTCTACTGGGCTAAAAGTCATAGAAGGTAATCAACAAGAGATGCTTTAGGAGTATTCCTAAATATATAAATGATTTAAGCTGAATAATTCAAGATAAATTTACATTTTGTAACCTAGTTAGCCAATATTGACATATAGTATTCTGATCCTCTCGACTTTGTGTGATAATTTTTGCTTATGAAATTGTGAAATGCTTACTGAACAAGACTTTTAGGACTATTTGACGTTCGGACGTTCGGCGATGCTCAGTGGAGCCGTCGAGCCGAGTAAGAAACTATCAGTATAGCTCTCGTTGGCACACGGAAACCAGAAGAGCCATACTGTCACTTAAAGCTCAAATCTGATAACTGATAGCTGTCTCCCGTCCA
>Ga0315899_10001820_pt1 | contig 24079 bp, 24 predicted proteins | sample LakEriMetagenome_2_FD_203518 | JGI IMG/M metagenome (GOLD analysis project Ga0315899, IMG submission 203518) | Freshwater fungal communities from buoy surface, Lake Erie, Ohio, United States - Buoy 4 MA112 | ecosystem: Environmental > Aquatic > Freshwater > Lake | place: USA: Lake Erie, Ohio... | reverse complement strand
GGGATGCTTGGTACTTGCTGCGAACATTAAGGCATGGATTGGCATATTTTATTTCAAGGCTATTTTTAACTAAGTTTTGATTTGGGGTAGCTTCATTTTGAATTGTTTTTAACACTACAAACGGAGCATTTAAGGTGAATTGTGCGCCCATTGGGTGCTGAGTTTTAAGGGTATCGGCAATTCCCAGAGGCTTCGGTCCAAAACTATTTCTAGCCGCAATGAAACTTAAGCTTATTGAAGTTAAAAACAGTATTACACTCGAAGTGGTGGTGATTTTTTCACGCTTAGCTTGTGGTATTTTTCTCAGTACCCACACAAATAATATGATCCAAATAACGCCCAAGATGAAAACATACCAAAAGCGTTTGATAAGCCCGCTCAGTTGATTCGAATCTTCCCCTAAGATATAAAATGTGTAGACATCAAACGTTGCCCTTTTTGCGGCATAATTGATATAGATTAAATCCCACAGCTCTGGAATTAATATGGCTAAAAATCCAATGATTCCAAATGCTTGTAGCATCCTATAACCTGTTTTTTCATTCGGAATCCAGCTCGCAATAAAGGTTAGTGTAAACAAAGGGAGTGCAAGATAACCAACAAGGCTAATATCGAAGCGAATTGCTGTAAATAGATCAAGATTTTTAGGGTTAAATATTGACTGATTAACAAGCATGCTTTGCAGCCTCAAGAGCCAAAGTCCAAGCAGGAAAATCCCGCAGATTTTTAATGCGAATTTATAATGGTTATTAAACATCTTGAGTGTTTGAAATTACTCAAAATCCTCCGTATGTTTGTAAAAACAACGAAATGGCAAAGCAAGAAAAATTAAACCCGAAAGAACAAAATCGCCTACAGCTTACACAACTTTTGCAAAATAAGGCAGCTTTAAAACAGGATATTGCAGCCGATGCGGAAGCAGTATTCTTGAATTTAAAAGAGACGATTAAAGCTGAATTGGAAGCCTTGAGAGCTATTGTTTCGGATGAACGTGTTCGTTTGCATTTTAAGGAACGAGGAGAACATGAAATTCACGTATACATCGGGAGTGATGTGTTGGTCTTTTCTTTACATCATAATGTCTTTCGTCTTCCTGATCACAATCCGTTGTGGGGTACAGGGTATTTTCAACAAAATGAACAACGCGGGTATTTTGGGGTAATTTATGTGTACAACTTTTTGGCGGAGTCCTTAATTCAAAATCGCTTGGATGATTCTGGATACTTAATTTCTCGCTTGTTTGTTAATCACGAAAAACACTTTTTCATTGAAGGTAGAACTCAACTTTCAGGAATATTTAGAGATACGGAACGCAATCAATGGAATGATGATATTTGCGCCTTGGTTGTGCAAATGACGTTTGCTTATGCCTTATCTTTCGACTTATACATACCGCCGTATGAAATTCAAGATGAAATCTCCGTGAATCAGATGCATTACATGGGCGAAACCTTGAAATTACAGACCGGAAAACGACTTGGGTTCAAAATGAAATCTGAGGATACGGATATTTCTTAAAAAAATCAATTCAAGGCTTTGCCTGTATGGTTTTTAGCCTTATATTTGCACTCCCAAATTTGGGGTATTTTTATTGGCCCATTCGTCTAGTGGTCAGGACGCCAGGTTTTCATCCTGGAAACAGGAGTTCGATTCTCCTATGGGCTGCCAAGTAATTGGCCCATTCGTCTAGTGGTCAGGACGCCAGGTTTTCATCCTGGAAACAGGAGTTCGATTCTCCTATGGGCTGCAAAAAAAAATGTTATTAAATTTAAGCTATGGCAAACCACAAATCGGCAATTAAAAGAATCCGTTCTAACGAAGCAAAGCGCACGTTGAACAAGTATCAACACAAAACTGCGCGTAACGCTGTTCGTAAATTACGTGGGTTAACAAATAAAGCAGAAGCAGTAACCTTGTTTCCAATGGTTGCAGCTATGTTGGATAAACTCGCAAAACGTAATGTGATTCACAAGAATAAAGCATCAAACTTAAAGTCTGGTCTTCAGGTTCACGTGAATTCATTGGCATAAGCCCATACTGAATTAGTCGTATTATTTCGGGGGCATAAGCCCCCTTTTTTTGTATTTTTGTTTTATGAAAATCCATGCGCTCATTGCATGTTTTATGTTGTTTTTTGGGCTCAGATCTATGGCTCAAGTGCTTGCAGTAGACACCATTTTACCCAATACATCGTTTTTAAGTACTGTTGATTCCATTGAAGCGTTTACGCAATCAAGTTATGCTATCGTTCCTTCCCTTGGCTTGCAAGGAGGGGTTTTCATGGATCCATTCAAAGTCTATCGTCCTTCAGGGGGGCTGATGCATCCGCTTACCTTACCGGATCAAGCCCTTCGATTCACCGCATTGCCTTTATTGGGTTTCGCCTATGCATTTGGAACTCAAGGCAGCCAACACATGAAGTTTTCTTATGCGCAAGTGTTTAAATATGGGTGGTTATTGAATGTGCATTATATGGGGCATGGGGCAAATGGGTTTGTTCGAAATAATGCATGGAAACAGAGAGGTTATCGCTTTGATGTTGCGAAACTATCTAAGCGATATCAAACTAAATTAACCTTTGAAGGCTTGGTTGATAATCGGCAATTTTCCGGGGGTATTCAGGTCGATTCATTAGCAGGAAGTTTTCCATTACCCTTGCTTCCGGTTCGAAAAGATAGTTGCAGCGCTAACTTTCGAATCCAACGAATTTCAATGCATCAAGCTTTTAATTTCTTGAAAGATTCAAGTCGGTTTTTTGGCTTAATTCATCAAAGTAATCTTTCCTCAACGAAAAGATTGTATGGTGAACAAGATACCTTAGCAGGATTATATAACACCATCTTTTTTGATTCAACATCAACCTTAGATCGATTTGAATTAGTGAGCACACTTAATCGGGTAGGATTATCGCTCTCGAATAAAGGGTTTTCTGCACATGCAATGATGCTCGGCGAATATTGGAGAATGCGAATGGCTGGATTGCAGCATGATACCTTAGAGTTGGGTTTTAGTGGTGAACTTAAATATGCGATTTCCTCATGGAAATTGGGCGCTAGCGTTGAACATCGACTAATCGGAGCATTTGGAGCAACACGTTTTGAGTTGACAGGTAAAGGGAATGTTTTCAAAAACCACCAACTCCGTGTTAGTTGTTTTCAGGGGAGTTTAGCACCGGATGTTTATCAACGTTTTTACTATGGAAATACCCTGCATTATCAATTGGCTACTCCCGAATTACAACGCTTACTCCAGGTAAATACCACGTTAAATGGTACCCTTTTTGGAATAGATTATGAGCTTCAAGTTAAAGGCTTGTCTACGAAGGGTGTGTATCAATTTCAAAATGAACAATGGAATTCATCCACTGAAAATTCAAGTAAGCGTTTACTGCAAGGGGCTGTTTCCTTATCTAAGTCCTACCGAGGATTTTCAGTCAGTCCAAATGTGCGGTATTTAGTGATGGAAAATCCGGTATTTCCATCGGTAATTACAGGGGCAAGCGTTGGTTACAACGGGTTCATCACTAAATCCAAGAATTTATATTTATTTTCAAAAGTAAGTTACCAATTTTATAATCGGTACCTGCCACTTTCTTTGGTTCCTATGCTTTCACAGGTGAATTTAACCCCAACAGGGACAGTTGATAATTCATACCATAACCTTTCTGTCACAGTAGGTTTCAAGGTAAAAACCTTTCGATTTTTTGTTTCCGGAGCAAATTTAGGTTCCTTCTGGATGAATACGGCTCAGCCCTTGTATGAACATCTGCCTATACCAAGTTGGCAATTACAGGTAGGATTGGTTTGGGAGTTTTGGAATTAATTCCAGTACCTACTTTTTCATCCGCAACAAGGTGTAAATCATAAAGGTAATGGTTACAGAGAAAGTGGCTGTGTAAACCCATGACATAAGGAAGTTATCATTTGCGATACTTTGGAAGATCCCTTGAAATTGAAGGCAGGATAGCACGGTTAAAAGTAGGGTAGTAAATAAATCACTTTGGTCTTCTCGTTTAGTTTTACGCTCATCAACAATCTGTTGTAGTTCTTCCAGGTTCCCTTGAATCGCTTTAGCTATTAATGCGTGATTTCTTTCTATACTGCAAAATTCAAAGAGATTTTTTTCTGTTTTGTAATGAAAAATATTTTGCACCACGCCTTTTAATAAAGAATGTTCCGCTTGTTTCCTTTCATCCAGCAAAACATGAGTTGCCTGAACTGAAAATTCGAGGTCTGACAGTTTCTTCAAGGTAGATTCTAAATAAAACGTGTTATTATTTAACGCGGCATTCGGTATCAGTAAGTAGGGACTTATCCCAATATGTTCACGGACCGATTCGAACATTTCATCTTCATGACAAAGATTTAACATGATTCCACGATTAATAAACAAAAGATAACTGTTGTCCCCTTTTAATAACTGCAGCGTGTCAACCACTTCGTCAAATCCCATTCGATTGTAGTCAAAAATCCCTAAGGCAAACCCGCACATTAAATTAAGGAACGCGGTATATGATTCATCCTCATTATATTTCGTATTCAATGCGATGTTTGGGCTGTCTGGATTTGAAAAAGACTCGGTAAGCTCATCGTAAAAATCCCCCCAATTTATTTGGATTTGATTGTTCTTACTTAGAATTTCTGCGGTATCAAGTTGAATAATTCCTGATCCTATACTAATGGATGTTTCTGTTAGGTTAAGTATGCTGTGTATAAAGTTAGATAAGTCCATCTTTTCTCCACCCGGTTTCGAAAATTGAATATTATCCTTGAGTCCAGTACGTTCTTGACTACTGCCGAAATAAGATGAAAGTTTTATAATTTCCAATTCACTAAAATAGTCACCTTCGCAATTCATGATGGTAACGGACCAAACGGTGTTCTCGGAGGCATGAAAATGCGTTTTAGAAATCTTAATATTCGCTTGAATAATGCCTCGTTCATTAGCCATGTGATGAGTTCGGCCTTCAGAATGGAAGACATAGATTGGCGGGAAATGAATTTGGATATTTTCTATTGAGAGCTCAGGAAGATACCAACTCGTAATTGGACGGTCTCGTTGAAAGTGGTAGGATAATAAATCGGTTTCATAGGAGTGAAATTGTTCGCATGGCAACTCGTTTATTTGTTTTGGTGTTTCATGCGATACTTGAACGCAAAGTGATACACGGTTAAATTGAATAGCCGAGCTTTCTTGTATGGGAATTTCTTGAGTGGAAATAGTTGATTGGTTCATTTCGAGTTGATTTAGTTCATTTAACATAGACTCATATTCGATACACCCATCGGTTTCAGCGCCAAGGTTGACGTAAAACTGATGTAAAAAATTACGAATATATTGTTTGTTAATTATGGAATGCTCTTTTGAAAACGGATAATATAGTAGAAATAAATTTGAAACAAATTCTTTCTCTTTGGATAAGGGGGGTTGAACATATTGAATGGGAATCCATTTTACTCCAAAATGTCTGAAATGTGATAGTCTTTTATTCGGATCGAATGAATCGTTATGGGTTTGCCAAGGAATATTTGATTCTAAAAACACGCCTTTACAGTCCGCGTTAATTGAACGAACGAGCGCGGGTAATTCTTCGCAAATTAATTTTTTTCCGATTCCTTGATTTCTTGCTTCAGGTTTAACTACAAGGTAAATGAGGTGAAACCACGTATTCTCATAAATGTCTAAAACGATTCCGCCAAGGATGCCTTCATTTGAATAGGTAAGCGCGATTAGTGTACGAAGCGAAAGATTGTTTGGATTAATACGAGCGCAAATATCATGAAAACTTTCCCGTTCGTTTATGTCAGGAAATGCATTATAATATAAGTGTTCAAAGTCACTTAGAAGTGCTTTGTTTTCATGAATTGCACCTTGTGTATCAATGCGTATCATGAGCCATAACTGCTATGCAGTTACACCCATTACTTCGGCCATTTTAATACCGATGTGCGCTGGAGAATCAACCACATGAATGCCACATTCACGCATGATTCGTTTCTTTGCTTCCGCTGTATCATCCATTCCGCCAACAATAGCACCGGCATGCCCCATGGTTCGTCCTTTAGGAGCAGTTTCACCTGCAATGAAACCAACAACGGGCTTTGTTCCATGTTCTTTAATCCAACGCGCTGCAATGGCCTCCAAGTTTCCGCCAATTTCGCCAATCATTACAATTCCTTCAGTTTCGGGATCGTTCATCAATAATTCAACGGCTTCTTTCGTAGTGGTTCCAATGATCGGATCTCCACCAATACCAATGGCTGTGGTAATTCCAAGGCCGGCTTTCGCTACCTGGTCAGCTGCTTCATAGGTAAGGGTACCTGATTTAGAAACAATTCCAATTTTTCCTGTTTTAAAAACAAAACCAGGCATAATTCCAACTTTAGCCTCGCCTGCAGTAATTACTCCTGGACAATTCGGTCCAATCAAGCGACAATCAAACGCTTTGATGTATTCTTTGGCATTCACCATGTCTTTCACGGGAATACCTTCAGTGATACACACGATCACTTTAATTCCTGCTTCAGCGGCCTCCATAATTGCATCCGCTGCAAAGGCAGGCGGCACAAAAATAATCGATACGTCAGCACCTGTTGCTGTTACCGCATCACTAACCGTATTAAATACTGGTCTGTCCAAATGGCTTGTTCCACCTTTGCCAGGAGTTACTCCACCAACTACATTAGTACCATATTCAATCATTTGACCGGCGTGGAAGGTTCCTTCGCTGCCTGTAAAACCTTGAACTATAACTTTAGACGATTTGTTTACCAGTACACTCATTGTTATGCTTTTATTTGTTCACAAAAATACACATTGTGTTTTAATTCATTGCAAGGTTAATTGCGCTAAAAAATGATGTTCATCGATTTCGATACGTTTACATTTGAATCCGACGGAACTTGCAATGTCATGTAGGTTGTCGTAATCAATATATAACCAATCAAAAATCTCAGTAGATTCTTTTTTATAATGTAATTGAAATTTGAAATTCCCGTAATATTCCGAGTTTAAATCCATCCAATACGATCCATCTTCTTCTTCATAAAGGAAGGCTACATCAGAGGAATCACATAAGATTTGTCCACCTGGACTTAATAAGGTTTTTAGGTGCTTAAGAAAGTTGGGTAGTTTACCTTTTGTGCCGGCAATTCCGATTCCATTCATTAATAACAGGATGGTATCGTAGGTTTCACCCTTCAGGTCCAAGATATCCATGCATCGGGCATCGATATTCATGGACTTCAGGTAACTTACGGCGCCTGGTGAGGTATCAATTGCGCTAACGCTGTTGCCTAATTCACTCAGGTATATACTATGTGGACCTGCTCCTGCACCGACATCTAAAATTCTGCCTTTAGATAAAGACATGGCATGTTGTTCTAGTGCTGGCATCTCTTCGAAGGTTCTAAAAAGTACTTCAACCGGAATGATATCATCATCGCATAAATCTGCCGTAACAATAATGTCTGCCGGTTTTTTGGTTTTAAGATAGTCTTGTATGGCTAAGCCAATTGGGTCATGAGTGGCCATTAATATTCGAATTCATTAAAATCACTAAAATCCTCTTCGTTGTAATCATCGTCATAATCATTAAACCCATAGTCATCGTCATCCGTTCCATCCCCCTGAATTTCAGATCCCCCGCCGCTGGCAAAAAAATCTTCCTCTAGGGCTTCTTTGGAATTCTCCTTCGGTGCTTTTCCAACCTCAAGTACAGTGAGCGCTTCATTTGGACTTTCAGCTTCATACCCTATAAGTTCAATCAGAAAAATCCACATGCGCATGAAATCGTAGACAAGGATGAATTTTTGGTCAGGCTCTTCTACAAAATCTTTTAAGATGGCTTTATTCATGACATTGGATGGAGCATCCAATGCATCATCGTCGTAAGACATATCCATGAGGTTTATTTCATGACCTTTATCCCATTCGTCGTTGGATACATAAAAGCTTGCCATTTGATCACCCTTGAATTCAAACGCCGACATTATTGCGTGATAGAACGTTTCAAAATTGCTCTCATTAGAAATTACCACGTCGCGAAAAACTTCATCTTTATGGTCTGAATCTAATAATACTCTGAACTTTAACCCAGGCATATGTTTTTTTTTACAAAGTTATTTATTTAGACGTAACAGGAACAAGTCCTAAGTTGTTTGCTAGTCCAATCATTTCTTGTTCTGCTTCTTCAAAGGTGTTTTGGATTTTACCTTCAAGGATTGCTTCTTTTATAGCAGATTTAATTATCCCAATTTCGGCACACGGACCAATGCCGTAATAGGACATAATGTATTCACCTGTAACCGGAGGTTGAAAATTCCGGATACGGTCCTTTTCTTCTACTTGTTTTAATTTTTCACCAACTAATTCGAAATTCTTACGGTATCGTTTAACTTTAAACTCATTCTTAGAAGTAATGTCTGCACTGCAAAGTGTCATTAAATCTTCAATATCGTCACCGGCTTCAGATAATAACCTCCGAATGGCAGAATCCGTCACAGAACCCTTAACTAAGGCAATTGGCCGAAGGTGAAGGCGAACGAGTTTTTGGACATATTTCATTTTCCCATCGAGTGGGAGTTTTAATTTTTTAAATATTTTAGGCACCATTCGAGCACCTAATTCTTCATGACCATGAAAGGTCCAACCGGCTTGCGGGTCATAACGTTTGGTTGGTGGTTTGGCTATGTCGTGCAATAATGCGGCCCACCGCAGCCATACATTATCGGTGTGTTCACAAATATTATCCAATACTTCAAGGGTGTGATCAAAATTGTCTTTATGGCTATGGCCGTTAATGGTCTCCACACCACTCAAAGCGAGCAGTTCAGGAAAAATATGTGGTAGCAATCCGCTTGCTTTTAATAGATAAAAGCCACGTGATGGTTTTTCAGAACTCATGATTTTATTAAGTTCCGTGGCAATACGCTCCATGGAGACAATGGCAATACGCTCGGGTTGCTGTTGTATTGCTTGTAGGGAAGGACCAGCAATTTTAAAGTCGAGTTGTGTTGCAAATCTAATAGCTCGCATCATTCGAAGGGGATCGTCCGAATAGGTGATTATTGGATCTAAGGGCGTGCGAAGCATTTCTTTTTCTAAATCCTCAAGTCCATTAAATGGGTCTTCAAGTTCCCCAAAGTGATCTTGATTCAAGTTGAACGCCAATGCGTTTATTGTGAAATCACGTCGGAGTTGATCATCGTGCAATGTTCCGGGTGTGGTGGATGGTTTTCTTGAATCTTCTGTGTATGATTCTTTACGAGCTCCCACAAATTCAACATCTAAGTCTTTGTATCTGAAGTGAGCGGTACCGTATCGCTTGTAAATAGCTAGATTTTTCACCCGAAGTTTAGCTGCAACGAGCGAAGCAAATTCAGGGCCATCACCTACAACTACGATGTCAATGTCTTTACATGGCCTACCCAAAATAGCATCACGTACATATCCACCAATGACAAAAGCAGGAATATTTTGTTGGGAACATAGTTCAGAAACAACTTTAAATACGGGGTGTTGAAGAAAGTGGGAATATGTTTCCGACATGAATGCAAAGGTACAAAAAATGGCCAATCCTTAGATTGGCCATTTTATATTTGAAGGGATTTACTCGTCGTCATCTTCATCATCGAACGAAAACAGACTTCCTGTTAATTCATCATCGTCGTCATCGTCAAAAAACCGGTCTTTTTTTCCACTTTTTTTATAAGCATCCATTTTAGGTTTTTTAGAGCGATCTACCTCTGTGTCTGGTTTTCTCTCTTTTTCCTTAGGGATTATTTTTTTTCGAGGATCCAATGCATTTGGGTCGAATGGGGTGGGAACAAAGCCTTCAGAAGCTGGTTTTTTGTTTTCAGGCTGATACCCTTCGTTTCTTCGTGGTGCTTCTGTTCTTGGCCCTTGGTTGCGGTTGTCACCACGATCCTCGGCTTTTTTAACAGCGATTGTTCTACCATTTATAGAAAAGCCGTCAAGGGCTTCAATCGCAGCAGTTCCTTCGGATTCATCATCCATTTCAACAAACCCGAAGCCACGAGAGCGTCCAGTTTCTTTATCGGTAGCTACGGTGGCTTTGTTAACTTTTCCGTATGGCTCAAAGAGCGAACGCAATTGTGCGTTGTCGACACCAAAATCAAGTTTGGCTACGAAAATACTGATCATAACAGGTTAGACACGTTTAATAGTTGTTTTTACACGCCGAATTTATGAAAAAAATCAGTAGGCAATACCATTAATGTAATTTCTTCCTAAATTTTTACGCTTAGGGTAAAGTAAATTGATCGACCTTGATTGGTAAGTAGCCCTGGACCCGGGTAACCACCGCTTCGTCTAATCGGTGTGATTTCGTTCAATAAATTGTTTACTCCAGCCTTAAATTGAAAGTTTTCATAGAATTGGGTGCTAAATCCAAGGTCATGAATGCTATATGCTGGAATCAAACCTATCGTTGCGGTTTGATTTGGAGCAACCGTGTTCGCCGCATCGGAAAAGCAAGCGGCAGTATATTGATATTGATAACTAAACGTAATGATTCCCGCTTTATATTCTATTCCTGCACGTGTAATTAGTTCGGGTGCATATTCTGCTTTTTTACCAACAATTGATGTTGCTTCATCGCCTGCAATGGCTGGGTTGTTCCAGCGTTTATAGCGCGCATCTTGAATGGTTCCACTTACATATACATTAAGTTGTTCTGAGAACTTCGAATATTTGAAGAATCGATTGAACGTGCTCACTTCAGCAAACACTTCGATGCCGTTAGATTCCATGTCTCCTATATTAGTTTTATATGATGCTCCAAAATCGATAGGAGGCAGCGTTCCTACCTTATTATTGTATCGAATAAAAAATGTATTTACGTCGTAAGCGAAATTTATTCCTCTAAACAATCTATTGCCTTTTATTCCGAATTCACTGCTGTAGCCCGTAACATCCGATAGTTTTGAATCAACGATTTCTGTGGTTGAAGATGGAAGTAATTCACTGTACATTACCGGCCGATAATTCTGGTTTGCATTGACGTAAAGACTCGCATTCGCCGTTTGCTTTTTCAAGAGAAGATATTTGGCACTTAGCCCTCCGAGTAGAATAACTCTGTTTTTTTGAATTCCACTGACGTACCCACTCGTAACTTGATTAGTTCGCCCACTCATGCTCGACTGAATGGATTCGGCTCTAAAACCGGGGACCAGGGTGAGATTTTTTCCGATTGCGAACAGCTGTTCGGCAAATAGTGCAATGTTTTGTGTTTGAAGGTCGAGGTCTCGTTGGTATATTTTTCCTGCATTATCTGGAGTTACGGATAAATCAAAGTCACTTCCACCAGTTCCTATTCCTTTTTGTAGGCGCTTAATATCACTCAAACAATAACGTAGTCCTCCCGAAAATACGTGTTGGTTTTTTCCAAGTTTAAAGGATTGGTTTAATCTGATTTCACTCGATAGCATATTATAAATATCACGATCAACATCTCTGTGGTTGTAGCTACCCAAGGTAGTATTGAAGGTGTCTGCAATGTTGATAGCTTTTAAGAAGCCAACACTGTTCCGATTCCCGTGAAGGTAATTTACTGTAGCATGTAATTTCAATCCCTTGTTGAATGTATGTTTCAACTGAATCGAGGCCATTTTCCAAGGAAGTTCAAACCAATTTCTATTTCGTAGGGAGGTGTCCGGAGTTTGTGCGGCCATGGTGTCATGTAGTCCACCTGCTTGCTTGCTTAAATAATAGCTATTGTTGTATTCAACCGTTAATTTGCCTTGTTTCCATCCGTATCCAACTTTTCCGAAATAGGAATTCGTGAAGTATTCACTGTTTGCTCTAAACCCTTGGGCTTGCCTGTGATGCATAAATCCGTAATAGGTCCAATTTCCAATTTTCCCACCGATGGCATTGAAACTATTGAATAATCCAAACGATCCGGCGGTATGGGAACCTTCATACGTTATTGGACGTTCACCGAGTTGGTCTTTTAGTTGGTAATTGATCATTCCACCAAATTGTGAACCATATTGTAGGGCAGAGGATCCTCTGTATACTTCGATGTTCGCCACCGCATCTAAGGTTGGAGCATAGTACGCCTCAGCATAACCTGATGGATCAGCCGCTATGTCGTAACCATTTTGTCGCATGTTGAATTCCCACGATCGATTGGCACTGAGTCCACGCGTTGATATGCTCGTTTGCAAGCCCGATGCATCATGTTCGGATACAAAAATTCCCGGTGTTTTACGGAAGACTTGACGGTAATTATTTGTTGATAAATCCATTTCACGACCATTTAATAGAATTACTTCCATCTTTTTTCCCGCCACGATTCGCATGCCGTATATAGAATCTGGGATAATTTTATTAAGTGGATAGGTTCTCACCAATACATCAGCCGTTATTTTGTTGTTTTCTTGACCAAAGGTTGTATGAAGTGCCGTAAGAATTAGAAATAATGAACGTACGATTAAACGCATGATTTTTTTTCTGCAAAGTAACAGACTAGGGTTTCCAAATTCAATACCTTAAAAATGGTATTTTAGAATGATTCTAAATAAATACATTGAAATGGGTATTCATCCCGTTTTTTTTAGACCGCAACGAGGGATATTTTTATCTTTGTATCATGCGTTTGGTTAAGGAAATTCCACACAGTCATTATTTGGTTCAAGTTCATGAATACAATGGGAAGTATCTATTAAAGATTACCTTGGATAACTATGAACAAGTATTCAAAATTCCGGCAGGTGAAATAGAAAACCTAGATGAATTAACCACTAAATTAACCCATGAATTTTGGTCTTCTTGCTTACATAGATTCCTCTTGATGCGATCAGATTATGAGAAATTCATTAAATAAACTCTTAGTTATGAAATTATTTTTTGCAAGCTGTTTAGGATTCCTATTACTCTCTTGTAATGATGCTAAAAAAAAGGATTCCGCAGCAGATAAATCGCCAACTGTAATTACTCGTTATGACAAAAGTTTGGTTATTGCTTATTATCACCAAGACAGTTTAAAAGAACGGTTTGATTATTACAAAAAGGAAGACCAAGTGATAACCCGAAAACAAAAATTGTTTGAAGCGGAAATGAAACGTAGGGGTAAAGAGTTGGAGGATTACGTGCGCAGAAACGATGAAAAAGCTCGTAATGGCTTGTTGTCCCAAAATGAAATTATGCAGATTCAGCAAAAGGCACAAAGCATGGAGCAAGAATTAATGCAATATCAGCAAACCCAAGCTGCAATAATTGAAGAAGAATCAGTCAAGAAATTAGAGGCCATCACCAAGAAAATTGAAACCCTTGGGAAAATGTATAGCGAGAAAAACAACATTGATATCCTCTTAATTCATGGCGCTGGGGGGCAATTAAATTTCATAAACGAAAAAATGAACGTGACGTCCGATTTTATTCGATTTTTGAATGAGAACCAAGCGAGTATCGAAAAAGACTTGAAATAACATGTTGATTGCCGAACAGAAACGCAAAGAGAACATCATAGAGTACCTGCTCTATATGTATCAAATTGAAGACATTGTACGAACTATGAATTGTGATTTTGAGCGAATAAAGACCTCACTAATCCCTTCCGTATTACCGAATCCATCGTTTCAACATCAATATGAACGTTGGTACGAAGACATCTGCAAGGAGTTAAAGCGTTCAGGAAAAACACAAAAAGGACATCTCTATGAATTGGAAGAAGTGTTTGCAGAATTAACACTCCTGCATCGGACCTTACTTGAAATCATGATCGATGAGAAATATAAAGTCCTGGTAGAAAATGCGCTCCCTTCGATTGAGGAATTTGCGAGTAAATCTACCTTAGTGAATGCTCATCCAATTGAGGTGTGTCTTCATGCAATGAATATGAAATTACAATTGAAGTTGAGGAAACAAGAAATCACTGCAGAAACGGATGCGGCAATGGACTCCATGCGTATTTTACTAGCTTATATCGGTCGAGAATATGCTAAAATGAAAACAGGGCAGTGGGGTATTAATTTAAATTAAGTTGCTTTTAGATTTTATCTACTCCTTCAGTCCATATTCCTTCCTGGTATATATGACAACTTAATCCATTGGTTATAATTAGTTTTTCAGCTTGAACAACTTTTTGATATGCGCTAATTTGGACCATAACCTCTGGTGTACATGGTACGGTTGTGCGCTTGCATTCAACTAATATACTTGGATTCCCTTCCGAGTCAAAGGTTGCGATATCCCATCGTTTCAATCGCTGGTTATAGGTCAAGGCTTTTTCCACGGATATATTACCTGTTGGTATTTTTTTAACGTGAATTAAATACCCAATTACATGTTGCCTGACCCATTCTTCTGGCGTAAGAACTAACCATTTCTTACGAATTAGGCACCGCACTTTATATTGCTCACCCTCCTTGTTAAGTGACAAGGGTGTGGGAGGAAACGAAAGTGGAATCATCACAGGCGTGGAAGCAGTAAATCGATGGGTTGGTAATTCAGGTCGAATACATGGCCAAGTACTTCATTGGTCAAAACGCCTTTATACATATACACGCCATCCTTAAAGCCAGGCTTGAATCGAATGATGTCTTCGATACTTCCTTTCTCCCCAATGTCTAATAACAACGGAGAGAATATATTGGATAGGGCAAAAGAGGCAGTTCGAGATACACGGGACGCGATGTTTGGAACACAATAATGAACTACTCCATGCTGAACAAAGGTAGGTGCATTGTGGTTGGTAACTCGGGAAGTTTCAAAGCATCCACCTTGGTCGATACTCACGTCAACTACCACGGATCCTTCTTTCATTTGTTCGACCATTTCTTCTGAGACCACACACGGGGTTCTTCCCATTGGAGCTCTGAGCGCTCCAATCGCCACATCCGCTCGGCGAATGGCTTTAGCTAATACCTTGGGTTGAATGATCGATGTGAATACCCGATTTCCAACAGCGATTTGAAGTCGACGTAAACGGGCTACTGAATTATCAAATACTTTAACCGAGGCACCTAGTCCTAGCGCTGCTCGGGTAGCAAATTCACCCACCGTGCCTGCGCCGATAATAACTACTTCGGTTGGCTGAACACCTGCAACGCCCCCCAACATCATACCTTTTCCTTGAGTAAATGATGAAAGTAATTCTCCTGCTACTAGAATCGCGGTATTTCCGGCAATTTCACCCATGGTGCGCACAACGGAGAATACGCCCTCTTCATCTCGAATATAATCCCATGCAATACAGGTGGTTTTCTTGTGCATGAGTTTTTGCAAAATTTCTTTTGGTTGTGTTGAAATTTGAAGCGCTGAAATAAAGGTTTGATTTCCTGGCATTAATTCAATTTCTTCCTCGGAAGGCGGAGCCACTTTGAAAATGATATCACACGAATAAACTGCTTTTTTGTCGTACGAAATTTCAGCTCCCGCTTCGCTATATTCGGTGTCTGAGAAATTTGTGCCATCCCCAGCCCCGGTTTCAACCATCACACGGTGACCGTTAGCAACGAGTAGTGAAACAGCTTCTGGAACTAAGGCTACCCGGCGTTCTTGAAATGACGTTTCTTTCGGAATACCAATAAAAAGTTGACCTTTTTTTCGTTTGATTTCCAGCATTTCCTCCTGCGGCATGAATGCCCCTTGGTGTAAAAGTGATTTGAGTAATTCAGGATCCGTGATCATGGGGTATAGAATAAGTTCTGGTTAACGAAGCATTCGTAGTTATGGTTAGTGTAATTCTACGCTCAGGTAGAAAATTAATGATTTTTTCGGCCCATTCTACAAAAAAGAACGCATTTTCCTCAAATAATTCGTCCAAGCCTAATTCATAGGCCTCGTCCGATGAATTGATGCGAAAGGCATCGATGTGGTAAATTTTGGAGCCGTTTTCGAGCGGGTATTCGTTAATTAGGCTATAGGTTGGCGATCCTTCTGGGTCTTGTACGCCCATTTTTTTCAATAGTTCAACAACCAATGTAGTTTTGCCAGCGCCCATTTCACCATGTAATTCAAGTACCTTGGTTTCCTTCAACATCACTTGCAGCTGTTCTACGAGGATTGGCAGGGTTTCAAGTGTGTACTCTTTACTTTCCTTTTCCATAGGGTGGATCATAAGAATGAGCATGTTGACCATCCCACCTCAAATACTGTGGAATTTCAGAATCTATTTTCATAAAGGTTTGATAGTGAATCCATTCACCTAAATTGAAATACGTGCCCTGTTCAATGGGTAGGGCATAAGGCAAATGTCGGTGGCCAAAAATGTAATAATCGTGTGGGTCTTTTTGTTGCATGCCTTGTGCAAATTGGTACAGCCATTCATGCTCATAACCCAAAAATTGATGTTCGTGTTCTGATCCTTCTCTACTTTTTCCGGAAAAAAAATTGGCTAAGCCGATCCCGAAATTAGGATGAATCCGTGCAAATGCCCATTGGCAAACCTTACTTCGTAAGAATGATTTAATGAGCTTATATCCACGGTCTCCTGGGCCTAAGCCATCGCCATGACCTAGGTAAATACGCTTGCCATGCAGGGTTAATTCGATGGGATTTTCATAAATCTTCATTCCAAATTCTTCGGTAAAATAGTGCTTTACCCACATGTCGTGGTTCCCGTAAAAAAAATGAAGTTGGATGCCGCGATCAGCTAATTCCGCAAGCTTACCAAAAAATCTCGAGAACCCTTTGGGAATTACAGCGGCATATTCAAACCAAAAATCAAAAACGTCACCCACTAAATAAATGTCTGTTGCATCGGTTGCTGCATAATCTAACCACCTAACAATGGCAAGTTCTCGATTTTTAGATTGTTCCTTCGTTGGAGCGCCTAAGTGAAAATCCGATGCGAAATAACAGACTTGCATGGGTTAATGACCAAAAATTTCAGCTAATTTGTTTTCTAAATCTGGTCCTCTAAGGTTCGTTTGAACGATATTTCCTTCTTTGTCTATTAATACTGTAAACGGAATGCTTGATACGTTATATTTCCTGGATACCTTGCTGTTCCAACCCCCTAGATCACTTACGTGATTTGGCCAAATTAATCCATCGGCTTGAATCGCGCCGAGCCATTTTTGTTTATCCGTATCTAAACTCACACTAACAATGGTAAATCCATCGTCTTTGTACTTATTATAGGTCTTTACCACATTCGGGTTTTCTTTTCTACACGGACCACACCAAGAAGCCCAAAAGTCGATTAAAACGTAGGATCCTTTAAAGTCAGAGAGTTTGAGGTTTGTTTTGCGATCTGTCAGTAATTCTTCGAAATCCGGCGCTGGTTTTCCTGGAGCAAACAATGCTGCACTTTCGGCTTGTCGTTTTTCTTCTTCTTTTTGCTTAGCTAAGTTGTTGGCATAGGTGACGTATTCTTTCACGGTAGGACTTTGTCCGAATCCGGTTACGATCTGGTTGAGGATTGATACCCACGCATCAAATTCATTATTAACATCCAAGGAAACAAGGGCTACAATCAATGCGGCTGAATTTTCATTACTAGCCACAAATTGTTGACGGTCATTCATATACGAAATATACTCTCGAGTCATATAATCGTTAAGTTTACGTCGACGTGCAGTATCAGAAGTTGGGATTGCATTTATTGCTTTATATGCTGAGTCTTTTTTCATATTCCAACGTTCCATGCGAACGGCGAACTGGTTCATAGCTTGTGATTCATCCGAACCTACAAAATTGCAAATATCCTTTATGTTTTTTTTGTCGCCATACACTTTAATGTTACTGCTATCTCGAAGAATAATATTGGCATGAAATTCTCCAATGCGAATGACATAATAATCTGGCGCCGGAACGTTCGTTTTTAGGGTAAATTTTCCCTGTTTATCTGCCTTGGTTCCTTGGTAGTTGATATATCCTTTCCCTGTAAATTTGGAGATATAGATGGAGTCTGAAGGCGCGTTTAAGATTTGCCCACTAACGGTAACCTTGGTTTGACTATAAGTAAGCGATACGAGCAGTACTGCGAAAATACTAAGTAAGAAATGTTTCATGGATTTGTAGTATAAAAAGATTCTATTTTTTGAACTAAGGCTGCTCCGCGAAGTCCCTTAGCAATTATTTTTCCTTCAGGATTTACGAGCACTGTAAATGGAATACCATCAAAACCATAGAGTTGAGGCATGCCGCTTTTCCAACCGCGCAAGTCGCTTACATGCGTTTTCCAAACTAACCCGTCACGCTGTATCGCTTCTTTCCAATTGGCTGGATCTTCGTCGAGCGAAACAGATAATATCGTAAAGTTCTTGTTTTTATAGGTGTTGTAAAGTTTTACCATATTCGGACTTTCTTGGCGACAAGGCCCACACCATGAAGCCCAAAAATCAATTAAGACTAAATTCCCTCGGAAGTCTGAAAGTTTTACCGCTTTTCCATTTACATCCAACAAGGCGAAATTTGGTGCTGTAAGTTCGCCATTTTCAATTTGAGCAAACTGTAAGTATCCCGTTTCAAGTTGGCTGTATTGAGCCTCTAAGGCTGAGGAGGCAGGACATACGCCGTAAGTGCTGGTATACGAATCACTAACCTTTTTGAAACTTTTTAAATTGGATTCATCCCATCCATCAAACCCCGTCATTGGAAAAAGTTCCATGGTTAAAATAATATTGTAAGGATTGGAGGGATTTTTATCGATTTCTTTTTTAGCGAAACTCACTAAAGGGGCTTTGAAATTTATAATGTTTTTCGCGTATTCTTGCTCCGTTAGCTGACCTTGACTAGCCATGAGTTTCATCTGCTCTGCTCGAAAAACCGCTTGCTTAGCCATATACTGATTCATGGTTTTTGTCCATGAAGCTCCTGATACATTCGGTTTAACCGTAAACTCGTTAAGCGAAGTGTTAAGTTTCAATTTATCGTTGGGAAGTGGGGTAATGGGTATTGCATTTTCTTTATTGTCTCCGAGTCGTAGTTGATAAAATCCAAGACCTGCAATGTTTCCTTCCAATTCAATTCCCCCTTTGTCGTCAACTTTTCCAGAAAAAAGGGAGATCATTCCGTCTTCGCTAGGTGCTTCTACATAAACTGTCATCCCTTCTGCATCTTTTATAGTTCCGCTAATCCAGAGATTAATTGGATTCCCTTGTTCGTCGGTTGAATCCTTACATGATGCAAGCAATACAAGCGTAAGCAGAAAAAATATTAGTTGAGGTATTCTCATTGTTCTAGAGCGTTTCGTAAGGCTTGATTAGCAGTTTTTGGATCGACTTTCCCACCTGAGGCTTTCATAAATTGTCCCATAAAGAAACCAATTAATTGCTTTTCTCCGTTTTTGTATCGTGCTACTTCAGCGGCGTTCGCATCAAGTACTTGTTTTATTGCTGCTTCAACAGCAGTATTATCTGTGGTTTGAATCAAATCAAGGCTTTCTGCTATGGATAATGCAGATGCCGAAGAAGTAAGCATAGCAGGAAAAATACGTTGTGCCGCGATGGTGTTGGATACTTTTCCATCATTGATGAGGTTAATAAGTCCCGCTAATCGCGTTGCATCAAGAGGAAATGCTTCAATTTCTATCCCTTGTTCATTGAGATAAGATTTAACCTCACCCATAATCCAGTTTGCCGCGGCTTTATAATTGGATGTATACAAGATTACTTGCTCAAAATATAGCGCGATTGCTTTTGAATCCGTTAGGTTGTAGGCATCGTATTCGCTGAGGTTCAAGGTCTGTGTGTATTTCTCAAACAGCGCACGTGGAAGGGGTGGCATGCTAGCCTGTACCTTATCAATATCCGCTTTATGAATATGAAGTGGCGGAAGGTCTGGTTCTGGGAAATATCGATAATCATTCGCTGCTTCCTTAGTACGGAGTGATACCGTAATTCCTTTTAACGCATCAAATGCTCGAGTTTCTTGGGAAAGGGTACCACCGTTTTCCAAGGTCTCGATTTGACGGCTGATTTCAAATTCAATGGCCCGTTGCACATTTCGAATCGAGTTCATGTTTTTCACTTCGACTTTCGTTCCGAATACGGTGGAGTCTTTCAGCATAACTGAAATATTGGCGTCGCAGCGAAGAGAACCTTCTTCCATATTCCCATCACAAATGTCTAAGTACCGAACTAGCTTTCGTACTTCCGTCAGGTAATTGTAGGCTTCTTGCGAACTTTCAATGTCTGGTTCGGTAACGATTTCAAGCAATGGGACTCCTGCACGATTTAAATCGACTAGGGTGTCATACACATCGATATCATGAATGCTTTTTCCAGCATCTTCTTCCATGTGAATGCGTGTTAAACGCACCGGTTTTTCATTTCCGTTCTCATCGCGAATGATGATTTGACCTCCGGTACAGATTGGGGTTTTATCTTGGGTAATCTGATAGCCTTTTGGTAAATCAGGATAGAAATAATTTTTACGCGCAAAATGTTGTTTTTCACTAATGTGACATGAACACGCTAGTCCCAATCGAATGGCATATTCAATCGTCTTTTCATTCATCACAGGTAAGGTTCCTGGATGACCAAGTGTAATGGGGCTAACTAAGGTATTTGGGGCGTCTCCATAGCGATTCGCATCCGAAGAATAGGCTTTCGAAGCGGTGAGCATTTGCGCATGGACTTCTAATCCAATAACTACCTTATATTTTGCACGAACAGTTTCGTCTATCATGTTATATTCGAGCAATGAGTTCTTTCATAATTTGCGTCATCTTCGGTTCTTGGCGACTTGCTACTTCAACTACATCTTGGTGGGTAACATTTTGAATTTTACCTGGTACACCAAGATCCGTAATAATTGAAATTGCAAAACAAGGGATTTGCATGTGTCGCGCAACAATGACTTCAGGAACGGTTGACATACCTACAGCATCTGCGCCAATGGCACGAACATAGCCATATTCAGCTGGAGTTTCAAGCGTTGGTCCTGTAAGTCCAGCGTAACATCCAACAGAAACTTTAATGCTGTTTTCTTTGGCAATGTGCAAGGCAAGATCAATCATGCTTGGATCATACGGCACACTCATGTCCGGGAATCTTGGACCTAATTCATCGATGTTTTTACCAATTAATGGATTGCCAGGGAATAAGTTGATGTGATCATTCATAATCATGATTTCGCCTACCTCAAAGTCTGGATTCACACCTCCCGAGGCATTACTTACGAATAATCGTTCAATTCCTAGGAGTTTCATTACCCGAACTGGGAAGGTAACTTCTTGTAAGCTGTATCCTTCGTAATAATGAAAGCGTCCTTGCATGGCAATTACATGTTTTCCTCCAAGTTCTCCAAAAATTAGTTTCCCTGAATGCCCTTCAACGGTAGAAACTGGGAAGTTTGGGATTTCCTCATAAGGAATCACATCAATCGCATTGATTTCTTTAACTAGGCCTCCTAATCCGGTGCCTAAAATAATCCCGATGGTTGGTTTAACCTTTGTTCTTGTTTCAAGATAGGCAACGGTCTCTTTAATTTTTTCTAACATATGCTTGTATTGAGTTTAAAAATTCGGTTTCATGATCAATGGAAAGCTCAATCGGTTGCATAAACCAAGGGTAGGATTTAATTTCTTGATATATTTCCGATGATTCAAGCCGCATGAAGTCTTTTTCTGTTGTTATAATGATTGTTTTTGTTGCCTCAAAGGTATCAAATTTCTTATGAATTTTCTTGATTTCTTCCGCTGTAAATTCATGGTGATCTGAAAATTCAATATGACTAACTGTAAAGGTTTTTTCGAGGTAGTTTTTTAAGGGCTGAGGATTAGCAATACCTGTTACCAAAAGGGCATGAGTTGCTTTTGGAAGTGGGATTCCATTCACGGATTGCAGGGGCGCATAAGCGATTTTGCTAAAAAAAGCGCTAAGTCCAAGTTGTGCGGCTTTTTCGGTATATCGTTTCTTGGTGTCTGCGCTAATTTCACTTGGACATTTAGTAAATAACACAAGGTCTGCGCGTTTAGCACCTCTTCTTGGTTCTCGTAGGTTTCCGATGGGTAAGATGAAATCATTAAAAAATGGCGCGTTAAAATCGCTAACCAAGATGCTAAACCCTGCTTGCACTTTTCGGTGTTGAAAGGCGTCATCTAGCAATAAGATGTGATTTGAATCTCTGTTTAGTATACGTATGGCGTCCATTCTGTTTTCAGAGACGTGAATTTCATCTTGTGGATTCTTTTGTTTGAAATACATCAAGGGTTCATCGCCAACATCCGCTGCGTGATGAGCTGTGGTAAGTTGAATATGACCTCTTGTTTTTCTTCCATATCCTCGAGAAAGCACTTGAATCGTATGTGTGGATTGAAACGCCTTCATTAAATATAAAGTGAGTGGACTTTTCCCTGAACCTCCTACATTTAAATTGCCAATACAGATGGAACTTCCTTCAATTTCATGGCTTGAAAATATTCCTGCATCATAGCATGCATTGCGAATGCGTGTGATTACCCAGTAGAGTAGGCCCAAAGGAAAAAGGATCCATCGCCAGGCACTCATGTCTTATCCTGCGCCATAATTAGAAAAATCCTGATCATCCGCGAAATAATAAATACGGATTAAGCAGGTGTCGTTCAGATAGTCTATTTTACCAATCTCAAAACGGTTGATATGTAATCCGGTTTTCAATTCCAGGTCTTTTTTCATTTCTTCGTAACTTTCAGGATTCACAAGATCTACGCGGTCGTAATTTACGAGTTTCCGGGTTTCATGTTTAACGAGCCAAAGATACTCCATGATGTACAAGAGTGCGATTACCGTTATGTTAATTAAGCCCAATTCGAACAAATTTATTTGAAAAACACCCTTCTCAACTTCGGTAGCTAACATAGCGTTTACAACACTTAAACCGATAACTAAGAACAGATAAGTCATTTCTTTTATTTCAATGGCATCGGTTCGATAGCGGATAATTCCAAAGATGGCAAATAATCCTAAGCCCATTCCTGTGTCAATATCTAATTTTTTAAGCCCGAAACACAGGAAAAAGGTGATAACTCCAATTAAAAAATAAGTAAATAGGTAATCTTTTCGTTTCGCCTTCGGATAATATAATAAGCGAACGATAATGTAAAGGACCAATAAATTTATAAGGAGTCGTATGCCTAGACTTATTAAATCATGATAATCCCATGAGAATACAGGGAAATCATTTGGTAAATCAGAAACTATCGGATGTTTAAATTTAAGCAGCATGATTGTTTATTTTTTCGAGGTACATTAACTTTTTCTTGAATCGATTATATTTTAATTGTTCGCTTCCAATTAATTCAATCGCACCAAGACAATATTTACTTAAACGGTATGGCCGTAAATTTAAGGATTTCATTAATTGATAAAATGGTGATCTTCGATTAAGCTTTTGCTGCTTTAACTCAGCAATAACCAATTCTGACAATTCGACTGATTTTAGTTCATTGTTAAATATCAGATTAAAATCTAGGGTGAGGCGTTCGTTTTCAAGCTTATTCACCAAGGTAATTCGCTTGAATTTATTCGTAAGTACAGGGATTAAATCGTATGGTTTATGTGTGTTTTCTTTTAAGAATGCAGCTTCCTCAGGGCTTAGTGTTTTGTGAAATCCATCTGTTGGTATGCGGTGTTTTTCTGTTCTGCCCTTGACCTTATGTTTCGTTTCAAAAAAGAATAAGTTGGATTCTACATAGTTTCGTATCCTGAATTTATAGCGATTCCTTCTACCGCTGTGATGATCGTGAAACAGGCTGAAATCGGCATCGTCAAAATACAAGCTTTCATAGGTAAGTGCACGCTTACCCTCAATTTCTAAAGAGAAATAATTCGCTTTTAGCTGAGGGAGAATTTGAATTAGCGTATTTTTGTCAAAAGCAAATTTGGTGTCAATTCGATTCATCAGCTTTACCCGATCCATTTCTTTTAATGAGATGGATTCAAATGCTTGAAGCTGTTTAATGATTTCTTGTTCTGACATTAGAACCAAAGGTACGTTTATTTTCGTTTTTTGTTCCAAATGACTGCTTTTGCGTTAACGATTAATAAATGTTATGTTAATTTGATGTCATGCAGAAGAAAATTTTACTCTTAGGTTCGGGTGAATTGGGAAAAGAATTTGTAATTGCTTGTCAACGCTATGGGCAGTATGTCATTGCTGTTGATAGCTATGCCGGTGCGCC
>Ga0315899_10001817_pt1 | contig 24095 bp, 23 predicted proteins | sample LakEriMetagenome_2_FD_203518 | JGI IMG/M metagenome (GOLD analysis project Ga0315899, IMG submission 203518) | Freshwater fungal communities from buoy surface, Lake Erie, Ohio, United States - Buoy 4 MA112 | ecosystem: Environmental > Aquatic > Freshwater > Lake | place: USA: Lake Erie, Ohio... | reverse complement strand
TTCCCGAAGGCGCACGGCCCGACAAGGATCAGCCCTTTTATCACCTGCTCGCCGAAAATGGCGAATCCAGCTATGTCGCCTATGTCAGCCAGCAGAATCTGGATGCGGACGACAGCGACGAGCCGGTCGACCATCCGGCCATTCTGGGGATGTTCGGCGCCTATGCCGATGGCAAATATCGCCTGCGCCCGCTCCATCGCCATTAGGCGGGTCGCCGTTGTCGCCGCGCTGGCCTGCGCCGGCGCGATGTCGGCGGCGGCGCTCCCGGCGCGTCCACCCGCCACGCCCAATGCGGACCCCGTCTTCCCCTTTTCCAACGAGATCGAGGCCTTCGCCAGGGCTGACGCCCGTGGCCCTGCCTTGGCCAACGCCGTCCTGTTCCTCGGCAGCTCCAGCATCCGCCTCTGGGACATAGCCGCCAGCTTCCAGGACACCGGCACGGTCAATCGGGGTTTTGGCGGGGCCACCACCGCGCACGTCCTCCATTATTACCGGCGGCTCCTGCCCGCCGCCCCGCCGCGCGCGGTGATCGTCTATGTCGGGGAAAATGATCTGGCCGCCGGCACTCCGCCCGATCGGGTCGCACGCGACATCGCCACCCTGCTCGGCCGTCTGCGCAAGGATTATCCCCGCGCTCCCATCGCTTTCCTGTCGCTCAAGCCCAGCCCGCTGCGCTGGGCCTTGCGCGAGCGGATGGCCATGGTGAACGCCCAGGTCGTCGACCTGACGAAGAAGCTGGACGTCCGCTATCTCGATGTCGGCCGGCTGCTGCTGGCGACCGACGGTCTGCCCGACGCCTCCCTGTTCCGGCCTGACGGACTGCATATGAACGCGCGCGGCTACCAGCGCTGGACGGCCAGCGTCGACGCGTGGCTCGACAGCCTGCCACCGCCCTCCCGCGCCCGGGCGAGCGCCTCCTGACACTTTACGATTGATCCACGCCCTCGCAACATTATTACCAGAGCGTAGGACGTGCGGATAATCGAGGGGAGTCGCGAGTGGCAACGGACAGGGCAGCAAGCGGAGCGATGGCGGAACTGACGCTGCGCGGCGTTATTCTGGGCGCGCTCATCACGCTCGTCTTCACCGCGGCGAACGTCTATCTGGGCCTCAAGATCGGCCTGACCTTCGCCACGTCGATCCCGGCGGCGGTCATTTCCATGGCGGTGCTGCGGCTGTTTTCGACCGGGACGATACTGGAAAACAACATCGTCCAGACGATTGCGTCCGCCGCCGGCACATTGTCGGCGATCATCTTCGTTCTGCCCGGTCTGGTCATCATCGGCTGGTGGCAGGGCTTCCCCTACTGGCTGTCCGCTTTCACCATCGCGCTGGGCGGCATATTGGGCGTCATGTATTCGGTGCCGCTGCGCCGCGCGCTCGTCACCGGCTCCGACCTCCCCTATCCCGAAGGCGTCGCCGCTGCCGAAGTGCTGAAGGTCGGCGCGGGATCGCGCGAGGGCCTGGAAGAGAATAAGCGCGGCCTCGCCGCCATCCTGGCCAGCTCCCTTGCCGCCGCATCCTTCTCGATCGTCGCCAAGACCCGGCTGATCGCGGAGGAAGCCGCCACCTTCTTCCGCTTCGGCGCGGGCGCGACATCTGTCTCGACCAGCTTTTCCATGGCCCTGATCGGGGTCGGCCATCTCGTCGGCCTGTCGGTCGGCATCGCCATGTTCATCGGCCTGCTCATCAGCTGGGTCGGGCTCGTCCCCTATCTCACCGCGCCGCTGCCCGCCGGAGCCGATCTGGCGGACATCGTCGGCACCGCCTTTCGCATGAAGGCGCGCTTCATCGGCGCCGGGACGATCGGCGTGGCGGCGATCTGGACGCTGCTCAAGATATTGGGCCCGATCGTCAGCGGCATCCGGTCCGCGCTCGTCGCCAACGCCACGCGCAAGGCGGGCAATGCCGCCAGCCTGGACATTACCGAACGTGACCTGCCGATCGGCATCGTCGGCGGCACCATCCTGCTGACGCTGCTGCCCATCGGCCTCCTGCTCTGGATCTTTGCGCAGGGTGGGCCGATCGCGGCCAATCCCGTTCCCGTCATTGGCCTGACGCTCGCCTATGTGCTGGTCGCCGGCATCGTCATCGCATCGGTCTGCGGCTATATGGCGGGTCTGATCGGCGCGTCCAACAGCCCGATCTCGGGCGTCGGCATCCTTGCCGTACTCGGCGCGTCGCTGCTGCTCGCCGCCATCTACGGGTCGGGCGGCGACCCGTCGCAAACGCAGGCGCTGATCGCCTATGCCCTGTTCACCACCGCCATTGTCTTCGGCATCGCCACCATCTCCAATGACAATCTTCAGGACCTCAAGACCGGCCAGCTCGTCGGCGCGACGCCCTGGAAGCAGCAGGTCGCGCTGATATTGGGCGTGATCTTCGGCTCGCTGGTGATCCCTCCTGTGCTCGACCTGCTCAACAGCGCCTTCGGCTTTGCCGGCGCGAGCGGGGCGGGCGCGAACGCCCTGCCCGCCCCGCAGGCCGCGCTCATCTCCGCGCTGGCGAAAGGCGTGCTTGGCGGTGATCTCGACTGGAACCTCATCGGCATCGGCGCGGGGATCGGCGTGGTGGTCATCGCCGTCGACGAAGCGCTCGGCCGGGCGGGCAAGCTGCGCCTCCCTCCGCTTGCGGTCGGCATGGGCATCTACCTGCCGATGGCGCTCACGCTGCTGATCCCGGTCGGCGCGCTCGTCGGCCATCTCTACAATCGCTGGGCGCTGCGCCAGTCCAACCCCGAATTCGCCGAGCGCATGGGCGTGCTGATGGCGACCGGCTTCATCGTCGGGGAAAGCCTGTTCGGGGTCGCCTTCGCCGGCATCGTCGCAAGTACGGACAGCGATGCGCCGCTGGCGCTGGTCGGGGAAAGTCCCTGGGCCGTACCGCTCGCCATCCTGATCTTCGCCGCTGCGATCGCGGGCCTCTATGCCCGTCTGCGGCGCTGGGCATCCGCCCCGCTGGCCTGATGCCCTGTCCTAAAGGGAAGCGGAAAAACCGCCCGATTTATGCGCTTCTCTCCTTTTGACGGGAAAAGGAGAAGGATAGCCGGCATGACCGATCAGGAACCCGACCGCGTGGCGCTGGGCGACGAGGCGTCCATTCTCTACTGGACCTCCCGCTTCGACGTCTCGCGCGAGGAGCTGGAGGAAGCGGTGGAGACAGTCGGGGACAGCCCGGCGGCGGTCGCCGCCTATCTCAATGTCGATCCGGCGCGGCGGCGCGGATAGTTCGGTCCTTCCGCGCGTTGCCTTTCGAAGAGAGAAAGGAACGCGCCATGAATGAGGACCATCAACCCGACACACGCCGGGATCCGGCAGAGGACAGTCCCGACATCCCCGCACCCGAACAGGGCTCGCCCGGCGGCAACAGCGACGATGTCGACAAGGAAACCGCGAAGCGAACCGAACAGGGCGAGCATGACGACCCCAATCCGCTCGCGCCGCCCGTCAACACCGAAGCGGGAAGCTGAATCATAGCGGCCGCGCAGCAGCCACCCGCGCTGCTCGACAGGGCGGTCGGGGTTGCGGGCACGGATGTCGCCGCCGTTACCGAATGGCTGCTCCGGCAAGGAAGCCGGATAGCGAAAAGGGGGCGGGGAATCCGATTCCCCGCCCCCGCCCGTTCATGCCGCTGTCAGATCAGAAGTTGACGCGGACGCCACCGCTGTAGCGGCGTCCAAACCGTTCCCATTCGATGGTCTGGTTCGTGATGCTCTTGGTCGGAATGCCAGTCGCGGTCAGCAGGCTCGCAGGGTCGGAGAAGCGGCGACCCGGATGGTTCAGCAGGTTCGACGCATCGAAATAAATCTCGACATTCTTCGTGATCGCGTAGCGCGCCGAGAAATCCAGTTCGTCGTCCGAATCCCAATAGGTATCGCCGCCATCGGTCAGCGTGTCGGCGATGGTGTCCAGCCACTTGCTGCGGTTCTGATATTGCAGGCGCAGCGACAGGCCGTATTTCTCGTAATAGCCGCCGATATTGTAAACGAAATCGGACGTGCCGGGCAGCCGCACCTTGCGTGCAGGGATCGCACCGACGCCCGGCTTTTCCACCTTGCTGTCGTTCAGCGTGACGTTGGCTGAAATGCCGAAGCCGCCCAGAAATTCGGGCAGGCCCAGATCCTGCGTCCAGGGTTCGAGCTGCAACTGCGCCGCCGCTTCCATGCCGAATATGCGGCCGGTCCCGCCATTGACGATGCCGCTATAGACATAGTCCGACCGGTCGATGCCGTTGCTGTTGAGCGCGGTGGAATTGAATGTCCTCGACGAAGTGTAGAGCACATCCTCGATCTTCTTGTAGAAGGCGCCGATCATCAGATAGCCCTGCGGTCGGACATACCATTCGAAATAGGCATCGACGCCATAGGCCCGCTCCGGCTTCACCGCCGGGTTGCCGCCCGAAATGGTGGCGTTGGCGTCGTTGACGACGACATTGGGGCGCAACTGATCGTAATCCGCCCGCGCCGCGCCGCTGTTGAACGACAGCCGCAGCTTCTTGGTGTCGTCGAGGTTATAGTTGACGTGCAGGCTGGGGAAGGCCAGCGTCTGGCTCGCCTCCGCCACGATCAGGCCCGGCGTCGTCCCGATCGTGCCGATCGCCCGGCCCTCGTTCCTGACATGCTCGACCCGCACGCCGCCCACGACGCTGCCCCAGTCGTAGCGGACCGTGCCCATCACATAGCCGGCGAACACTTCCTCGCGGACGTTATAGTTATTGCCGGTATTGGGCGTGAAGGCGAAAGCGGCCTGCGCCGCCTGCGATGCCGCCCGCATCTTGTCCTGGTCGAAATAGCGGAACGTATATCCCATCGGGATCTTGCCCAGGAACTCCTGGTCCAGCGAGAACTGGTTGTAGTTGGTGGGCAGAACCGTCGCCGCCTGCGCCGCGTTCAGGCTAATCTGGTTTTCGTCCGCGATCTTGTTGCGACGGTCATATTGGAAGCCGGCCTTCAGCGTCGCATTGTCCAGTTCGCGCGCCAGCACGACGCGGCCGGTATAGGCCTTGGTCGTGTCCACCGCGTCCAGTACCGTGAAGCCGCTCAGCGGCTTGGTGAAGCTGTCGACCGCCGTCACCTGCGCGCCTGCCGTGTAGCGGGTGGCTGCGCCGGTGCCGGTCTGGACGGTGTTGAACAGCGTCAGCCGCGAATAGTTGGGGTCAGTGAAGTCATAGGCGACGGTCGGGCGCAGATTGCGCGTCGACGGGCTGTCCCAGGTCGCCTCACCCACGACCGAACGGTCGTCCTTCGATTCGGTGTAGTTGCCGACCCAGCTCAGCTTCCACCCGTCGGCGATCTCGTGGCTGCCCTCCAGCGTGTTGGTGAAGACCGACTGGCGGAACGCCCGCAGCGTGGACCGCTGGCGGATGTCGATGCCGTAGATGATCCCCTTTTGCGGCAGGTTGCCGGCGCAGATGTCGGCATAGCCCGACGTCGTGTTGGCCGTGCTGGCGCCGCAGGCGGCAGTGCTGTTCGACAGGTCGGCCTCGCGGTCGTCCAGGTCGAACCGGTAATTGTCGCGCGCCTCGTCGTCGGTGAAGATGGTGTAGATCGACCGCGCCGAAATCATGTTGCGGTCGTCCGGCTTCCAGTCCAGCCGACCCGACACCGACCAGTTCTTGCGGGTCAGGCGATAGAGCTTGTTCTCCGTCTCATGCACCCAGAAGCGCGTCTGGTTGCCGGGACGCAGGTCGCGCGGAACCCGCTCATAGTCATTCTCGAAATTGTCGGTGATCATGTTGCGTTCGTAATAGCTGCCCGACAGCAGCACGCCGATCTCGCCGATGCCGGTGTCGAACCGGTCCGACACGACCATATTGGCTTCATATTCCTTGCGGTCGCCCAGTTCGGCAAAGCCCAGCCCCGCCTTGCCCGCCAGATGGAAGCCGTCATAGTCGAAAGCCGAACGCGTGACGACGTTGACGTTGCCGGCCACCGTTTCGCCGGGCATGTCGGGCGTCACCGCCTTCGACACGATGATCTTGCCCGCAATGGCGGACGGGATGGAATCGAACCGCGCGTCACGTCCTTCGGGACTCACCACGTTGATGCCGTCGAACGACAGGGTGGTCCACGTCTTGGGGCTGCCGCGCAGGTTGATGTAGCGCGCCTGCCCCTGGTCGCGCTCGACGCTGATGCCGGGCAGGCGGCTGGCGGCCTGCGCGATATTCTGGTCCGGCAGGCGGCCGACCGAATCCGATGCCGCCACGGTGACCAGCGAGTCGGAATTCTTCTGGATGTCCAGCGCCAGCGCTTCGGACTCCGCGATCGGACGCGTGCCGGTGACGACGATCGCATCCGCCTCAGCCTCCGCCTCCGGCGTTTGGGCGAAGGCGACGCCGGCAGGGGCGGCGGCGCTGGCAAGCAGGCACAGGATCATGTCGCGGCGCACTGGCCGCTTGCGCGTGAAAGTCATGGTTGGTCCCCCGTCTGGATCGCGCCTCATCGGCGTTCGCCGCGGCAACTAAGCGCAGCCTGCTACGGCTACATGACCCTTTGAAGTCAGATTGAAGTCATCCCTGGTGCAATATGCGACAAAAGTGTCACGCAAGAGTCATCATGCTGTTACCCCTACTCGCCAGCAGGGCCGCGCTATCAGATCGGGGGATATATCCATGTCGAAATGCCTGTCCGTGGCCGTGCTCGCGGCCGGTGGGATCCTGCTTGCGGGATGCGCCGCCACCGAGCAGGAAGTGCCGGTGGCCGTGCGCATCGCCAACGCGACGCCGGCGGTCAGCGTCACCGCGCGGGGCGAGACGACGCCGGTGGGCACGCCGAACGCCGACGCGGCGGACGATCCCGCCATCTGGCGCAATGCCGCCGACCCGTCGCAAAGCCTGATCGTGGGTACCGACAAGAAAGCGGGCCTTTACGTCTATGGCCTTGACGGGCGGACCCGCGACTTCCTCGACGCCGGGCGGGTCAACAATGTCGATTTGAAGGACGGCGTGGTGATCGGCGGCACGCCCGGCATCCTCGTCGCCGCGTCCGACCGCAACGACATCGCCAAGGCCAGGGTCGCCCTGTTCCGCCTCGATCCGGCGACCGCGAAGCTGACGGCGCTCGGCACGGTGGATGGCGGGGCGGGCGAGGCCTATGGCATCTGTCTTGGCCGCGACGAAGCGGGCCTGTCGGCCTTCATGGTGCTCAAGGACGGCACGATCCACCAACTGCTGATCGACGCGTCAGGCGCGGCCCCCATCGGCCGGATCGTCCGTACCATGAAGCTTGGCACCCAGTCGGAAGGCTGCGCGGTCGATGACCGCACCCACATCCTCTATGTCGCGGAGGAGGATGTCGGCCTCTGGCGCTTCGACGCGCGCGCGACCGGATCGACCGCGCCCACGCAAATCGCGGCGGCCGACGGCAAAAATCTCGTCGCCGACGCCGAAGGCGTCGCCATCGCGCCGACCGGCGAAAAGGACGGCTATGTCCTTGTCTCCAGCCAGGGCGACAATGCCTATGTCGTCTATCGCCTCGACGATGACAGCTATGTCGGCCGCTTCCGCGTCGTTGACGGCACGGTCGGGGGATCGGAGGAGACCGACGGGATCGAATTGATGCTGGGCGATTTCGGCCCGGCCTATCCGGGCGGCCTCTTCATCGCGCAGGACGGTCACAATGCCGCCGCGGCGCAGAATTTCAAGCTGGTCGCGTGGGACGATATCGCGAAGGCGCTCGGCCTCCGTTAAGGCAAGGGCGGTGGATCGCTCCACCGCCCTCTCTTCCTTCAGCGCTTGCCCGCGAACCAGGCCGCCAGCGGCGCCTTCAGCCGTCCGCGCGTCTCGATCCGGGTCTTGATCGACGAAATCGCCCGGTCGACCACCTTGCGCGATTCCGGCGTCAGATATTGGGTGGCATAGGCGTCCAGCTTGGCCGCCATCGCCGGATCGGCCGATCCGCCGCCCAGCCGCGCCAGCGCCTGGCTGCGCGCCGACACGTCGATCAGCGCCTCATATTGCTGGCGATGCGCCAGCACATAATCGACCGCCAGCATCGGATGCTCATACCCCACCGCGCTGATGATCGCCGCGCTGGTCGTCTTGCCCGGCTCGTCGGTCAGCGCCAGGTCGAGCGCCTGGGCGGCCAGCTTCTGGTCCTTCGCCCCGCCCAGAAGGGCATAGGTGCTGCTCTTTTCCAGATCGGTCTTCGCGCCCGTCGCCATCGCGCGCAGCTTGTCCCAGGTGGCCTGGTCGGCACTCTTGGCGATGATCGACAGCCATGTGTTGCGCAGCGGCCCGTCGAGCGCCGCCGGGTCGGTGGCGAGCGCCGCGAAACGGCGATTGGCTTCGGCCACGACCGCCTGGTCGCCCATATCGCCCAGCGTCGACACCAGCGACTGACGCAGCACGGGAACCTGCGGGCCTTCGCCGGCCTTGGGGTCATAGCCGATCGAGGCCAGCACCGGCGTCAGCTTGCGCGACGCATAGGCGAGCACGCGGCCCTGCGCGCCCGCGTCGCCATCCAGCATGTCGTAGGCGCTGCTGAGGTAAGACGGCACCTCGGCCATCACCGCGGGCGTGGCCGATGCCGGGACCGCGTCCACCAGGTCCAGCGCCAGTCCGATCGGCTGATAGCCGCCAAGGCCGAGCTGGAAATTGTCCGCCAGCAGGCCGGTCTGGTCGATGCTGGCCAGCTTCGTGAAATCCTTCGCCAGCGCCTTCACGTTGGTTTCGGGATAGAGCGATCGGAAATAGCCCGTCTGCCCGGCATTGACGATATAGGCGCCGCAGCCCGGCAGCGTGATCTGGCCATTGCCTTGCAGGATCAGGCGCTGCGCCTCGCCGCCCACCGTCTGCGCCTTCACCGGCACGTTCCACTTGAGCGGCGTCTTGCTCTTCTGGTCGCGGCTATATTCGCTTTGGCTCAGCGTCAGGACGGTCTGGCCGCCGCGGCATTGGGCGCTGTCCACCTTGACCAGCGGAATGCCCGGCTGGCTGGTGAAGTCATGCGCGATGCTGACCAGCCCCTTCGCGCCCGCGCCCTCCACCGCCTTCCACAGGTCGTCGGTCACGGTGTTGCCATAGGCATGGGCCTTCATATAGGCCTGAATGCCGGCCTTCCACGCATCCTCGCCGGCATAGCCTTCCAGCATGGTGATGACCGCCTCGCCCTTCTGGTAGGTGATGGCGTCGAACGCCTGGTTCACCTGATCGACGGTGGTGATCTTCTGGACGACCGGATGGGTGGTGGCGAGCGAATCGAGGCTCATCGCTGCCTCCCGCCCGTCGACGCGGGTCAGCAGCATCTCCCAGTCGGGCTGCAGCTTGTCCGTCACCTTGGTCGCCATCCAGCTGGCGAAGCCTTCGTTCAGCCACAGATCGTCCCACCAGGCCATGGTGACGAGGTCGCCGAACCATTGGTGCGCCATTTCATGCGCGACGGTTTCGTAGATGCGGCGCTTGGTCGCTTCGGACGTGAAGCGCGGGTCGACCAGCAATGCGCGCTCGAACGTGAAGATCGCGCCCCAATTCTCCATCGCGCTGAAGAACTGGCTCTGGCCGGGGCCCGCGACATTGTCGAGCTTGGGCAGCGGATAGGGCACGCCGAAATAATCGTTATAATAGGGCAGGATCGCCGCCGACGCGTCGAGCGCCAGCTGCGCCTTGCCCGTATTGCCCTTGCCGGTGATGACGCCGACTTCGGTGCTGCCTGCCATCTTGGTCGCGCGGTCGAGTTCGCCAAGGCCGAAGAAGAGCAGGTAGGACGACATTTTCGGGGACGTGCCGAACGTCACTCGCGTCTTGCCGCCGCCCAGGTCGGTGGAGGATTTGACCGGCATGTTGCCGACCGCCATCTGGCCCGTCGGAATGACGGCGCTGAGGTCGAACGTCGCCTTGTAGCTCGGCTCGTCGAAGCTGGGCACGAAGCGGCGGGCGTCGGGCGCCTCGAACTGGGTGAAGAGCGCGCGCTTCGCCGCCCCGCCATTGTCCGTATAGTCGAGCGCGAACAGGCCGTTCGCCTGTTGGTTGATGACGCCGGCATAGGCGATGGCCAGCTTGTAGGCGCCCGGTGCGACCGGCTTGCCGAAATCGAAGGTCACGGTCTGCGCGTCGGCATCGATCTTCGCGGTTCCCTTGACCGGCCGGCCGCCTTGGGCCGTCAGCGTCACCTCGCCAAAGCTCAGGTCAGCGGCGTTCAGCACCAGCGCCGGCAGGCTTTGTGCGACCGTCACGTCGATCACCGTCTTGCCCGTGAATTTGAGGTTGGCGGCGTCCGGCGTCACCTCGATCATATAATGGCTGGGGGCGGCGCCGCGCGGGAGCTGGGTGGTGACGCCGGCGGCTGGCCCGGCGGGGGCTGTGCTCTGCGCCATGGCCGTGGAGGCAAGCGCGATGGGAGCGGCTGCGACCAGCAGCGGCAGGATCTTGGTCAAGGACATAGACGATGAGACTCCGACATCTGGGCGATGCGCGGCATCCTAGGCCGCGCCCGATGACTGCGGGATCAACCGTTTCGCCCCGGCGGTCAAGCGATGCGGTGACCGGGCCATGTCATTCGTCGAACCTTGTTGCCCATTCGTCAAACAGGGCAGCGCGGATCAGCCCCTGCCGCGATAGCCCGGCACGTCCTGCGGCGGCAGCCACAGCCCGGCGGGCGGCTCGCCCGACTGCCAGAAGACGTCGATCGGGATGCCGCCGCGCGGATACCAGTAGCCGCCGATGCGCAGCCAGACCGGACGCATCTCGGCAAATAGCCGCTCGCCGATGCCCACGGTGCAATCCTCGTGAAAGGCGGCATGGTTGCGGAACGCCCCCAGGAACAGCTTCAGCGACTTTGACTCGACGATCGTCCCGGCCGGGGCATAGTCGATCACCAGATGGGCGAAGTCGGGCTGGCCCGTCACCGGGCAGAGCGATGTGAATTCGGGCGCGGTGAAGCGCACCAGATAGGGCTTGCCCGGGCGCGGATTGGGCACATAATCAAGCACCGCCTCTTCCGGGCTGGCGGGCAAAGCACTGGTCTGTCCCAGGTGCAGGGGCGTCTTGCTAAGGTCGGTCATGGGCGGCCATCTACGCCATCGCACGGCCGATGTCATGCCCGCGCATTGTTCACTTGCGGTTCAGCCGATCTTGTGCCTTGGCACGGGGTCATGGGGTCCATTCGTCGTTCGTTGCTGCTGGCCGCGCCGCTGCTTGTCGCCACCGCTGTCCATGCGCAGCAGGCGCAGGACGGCGCGCCCGTCTTCACGCTGCCGCCCTCCAATGCTGCGCCGGCATCGGACCCGGCCCGGCAGGGGCCGGAACTGGATGTCTTCCGCGAACCCGCGACGCCCCGCGCGACCCCGCCTGCCGTCACGCCGACGATCACCCCGCCCCCGCCCGTCGTCGCCCAGCCCGCGCCGCAAAGCCCGCCGCCGACCGCCCGGCCGCAGCGAACGCCCGCCGCCGCGCCTGCGCAGGACCGCAGCGCCCCCACGCCGCCCGCCGCCCAGCCGCAACCCGAAGCCCCATCGACGCAGGACGATGCCGCGGTCCTCCAAGCGACCCCGCCCGCCGCAGCCAACGCCGTCGACCCTGCCCAATCCGCGCCGGCGCCTGCATCGGCACCCGTGGTTCAGGACCAGAGTGGCAGTGCCCTGCCCTGGATCGTCGGCATCGCCGTTGCGCTGGCAGCGATCGCCGCCGGCTTCCTCTTCGCCCGCCGGCGTACCGGCACCCCGCCGCGCGACGCTGCCGCCGTCCCTGCCGCGCCGCAACCCGGCCCGCCGCCCACGCCCGTCGCCAGGCCTGCGCCGCCGTCGCCCCCTCCCGCCCCGGAACCCCTCGCCACGCCCGACCCCGATCGCCCGTGGCTGGACATGGACCTGGCCGTCACCCAGGCCCGCTTCTCGCTGCTGGGCGTGACCGTCAGCTATACCCTCATCCTCCACAATCGTGGCGAACGGCCCGCCCGGGAGGTCATGGTGCGCGGCCTGCTGGGCAATGGCGGCGCGCAGCAGCAGGCGTTGCTGCAAGGCTTCTTCAGCGGGCAGGACGGCCTGCCGCTGCACAGCGTCGTCGCCATCGCCCCGGGCGAGACGCAGAGCGTTTCGGGCGAACTGCGCCTGTCGCCGGAGCAGATCGTGCCGGTGGAGATGGGCCAGCGCAGCCTGCTCATTCCGGTCGCCGCCTTCGACGCCGCCTATCTCTGGGGCGATCGGGATGGCGAGGCGGCAGGCACGGGCCGCACCGCCCGCGCCTTCGTCGTCGGGCAGGAGCAGGACCCGCCGGCCGACCGCCTCGCGCCCCTTCGCCTTGATCAGGGGCCACGCCAATATCGCCGCCCCGCCGCCCGCGCCGCCGCAGAACTCACCCCCGCCTGACCCTGTCGGAAAGGGCAGAGCGCGCTTGTCGAAGCCCCGTCCTTTCGCCAAAGAAAGCCGGAGGGCAGCATCAAGGACAGGCCATGACCATCTTCGTTTCCACCGACTGGCTCGCCGCCGAACTGGGCGCCCCGGACCTCGTCATCCTGGATGCCAGCCTCTTCCTGCCCGGCACCCCGCGCGATCCCCGCGCCGAGTTCGAGGCCGCCCATATTCCCGGCGCAGCCTATATGGACCTGCCCACGCTCAACGACCCGAACGATCCCGTGCCGGGCATGCTGCCCCCCGACGCGATGATGACGCAACGCGCGCAGGCGCTCGGCATTCATCCCGACAACCGCATCATCGTCTATGACAACAGCCCGACGCACAGCGCCGCGCGCGGATGGTGGATGATGCGCGTCTATGGCCTGGGCGCGGACCGGGGCCGGGGCGCCGCGATCCTGGACGGCGGCCTGCCCAAATGGGTGGCGGAGGGGCGCGCGGTCGAAAGCGGCCCCGTCTCGCCCGCGCCCGGCACCGCCATCGCCCGGCTCGACCGGTCGCAGGTCCGAACCAAGGCCGACCTGATCGCCAATCTCGCCAGCGGCGACGCCCAGGTGATCGACGCGCGCGGCGCGGCCCGCTTCACCGGCGCGGAGGCGGAACCGCGCCCCGGCATGGCGTCGGGCCATATTCCCGGCAGCCGCAACCTCCCCTCCTCCGCCCTGTTCGACGCGGACAACCGGATGAAGCAGGGCAATGAACTGCGCCGCCTGTTCGTGGAGGCCGGCACGGATTTCGACCGCCCCGTCATCACCAGCTGCGGCAGCGGCGTCACCGCCGCCATCCTGCTCGCGGGGCTGGAGACGCTCGGCAAGACGGACGTGTCCCTCTATGACGGCAGCTGGTCGGAATGGGGCTTCGATCCCGGCACGCCCAAGGCGACGGGTGCGGCGTGAGCGAGGATGATGCGCGCAAGCCGCTGACGAAGCTGGCGCAGGCGGGGCGCAGGCCGGAATGGACCGGCATGCCGGGGCAGCCCGGCGGTATCGTCAGCCCGCCGGTATGGCGCGCCTCCACCATCCTTTACGATGATGTCGCCCACCTGCGGAAAGCGGCGGGCAGCAGCACGCATGAACGCCTCTTCTACGGGCGGAAAGGCACGCCGACGGCCTGGTCGCTCGCCGACGCGCTCACCGAACTGGAACCGGGCGCGGACGGCACGATGCTCTTCCCGTCGGGCGTGGCGGCGATCGCCTGCGCGCTCATGGCGGTGCTGAAACCCGGCGACCGGCTGCTGATGGTCGACAGCGCCTACGACCCCACCCGCAATTTCTGCGAACAGGTGCTGCGTCCCTGGGGCGTCGAGACGATCTATTATGATCCGACCAGCCTCTCGCTCGACGCCCATCTCGCCGATGGGCCGATCCGCGCGCTGTTCCTCGAAAGCCCCGGCAGCCTGACCTTCGAGGTGCAGGACGTGCCCGCGCTCGCCGCCTGGGCGAAGGCGAACGGGGTCGTCACGCTGATCGACAATACATGGGCGACGCCGCTCTATTTCCCGGCGCTTTCCCACGGCGTCGACATCTCCATCCTGGCGGGCACCAAATATATCGTCGGCCATAGCGACGTGATGATCGGCAGCGTCAGCGCCACGGCCGACTGGTTCGGGCGCATACGGCAGGGCGCCTATCTGTTCGGCCAGATGGTCAGCCCGGACGACGCCTGGCTGGCGTCGCGGGGCCTGCGCACGCTGGGCATCCGCCTTGCCCAGCATCGCGACAGCGCGCTTGCCGTCGCCCGCTGGCTGGCCGATCAGCCGGATGTCGCCCGCGTCCTGCACCCCGCCCTGCCCGACTTTCCGGGGCATGACGTCTGGCGGCGCGACTTTACCGGGTCCACCGGCCTTTTCAGCTTCATCCTCAAGGGCGGCGACGAGGCCGCGCGCGCCGCGCTGATCGACGGTCTCGCCCATTTCGGCATCGGCTACAGCTGGGGCGGGTTCGAGAGCCTCGCCCTTCCAGTCGATCCTGCCCGTTACCGCAGCGTCACGCGCTGGGAAGCGGAAGGACCGGCCGTCCGCCTTCATGTCGGACTGGAAGACCCGGCCGACCTCATCGCCGATCTCGACGCGGGCCTTGCCCGTTTCCGGGCCGCGCGCGACGGGGGTCGCGCCTGAGCGCTTGGCCGACTATATTCCCTCCATGCCACCGCTCTCTCTCCTGCTGATCTTCATCGCCACCGTCGCCGCGATGGAAGGGTTCGCCTATGTCATGCACCGCTGGGTGATGCACGGGCCGGGCTGGTTTCTCCATGCCAGCCACCATCGCCCCCGCACGGGTTTGTGGGAGGCGAACGACCTCTACTTCGTCATCTTCGCGCTCCCCTCCATCCTCCTCCTGCTCGGCGGCGTGCAATGGGGCTGGGGCGGCTGGGCGACGGCAATGGGCGCGGGGATCGCGGCCTATGGCGCCATCTATCTGGGCTTCCACGACATCATCGTGCATCAGCGTGTGCGCAACCGCTATGTCGCGCGCTCGCGCTACATGAAGCGGATCGTCCAGGCGCACCGTCTGCATCATGCCGTCGAAACAAAGCAAGGCACGGTCAGCTTCGGCTTCCTCGTCGCGCCGCATCCGACAGCGCTCAAGCGCCAGCTCGCCCGGAACGGCCGCGCCGGCATCCGCGCCGCGCGCGGTGTGGAAACGGCCGAGCCGCTGCCCTGAGGGCGGACTTTCCTACTTCGCCTGCCCGCGCTTCACTGCGGTCATGTCCGGCCCCGCCCAACCTCCTGCTCCCGACGCGCCCTGTCGCCCTCCAGGCGCCGATGGCGGAGACGCGTCGCGAGCGCGTTCGGCACGCTTCGGGGACGCGTGTGAGAGGCGTCGCGAGCGCGTCGCGGGCGAAAAGCCCGGTTTTGCGTGGCGTAATGGTGTGAACTTCGGTCCGCATCCAGCGCCGCCGTTTCACCGACGGGTCATTGGTATTTGCCGTCGCCGCCCTACATGCCCTCCATCCCCCACACGAAGGCGACGACATCCATGACCCTGACCCGCACCGAAACCGACAGCATCGGCGCCATCGAAGTACCGGCCGACGCCTATTGGGGGGCGCAGACGCAGCGCAGCATCGAAAATTTCCCCTTCGGCGCGACCGAACGGATGCCGATCGAAATCGTGCATGCGCTCGCCATCGTGAAGCAGGCGGCAGCGCGGGTGAACCGCGCCCACGGCCTCGATACCCGGATCGCCGACGCGATCGAGACCGCCGCGGCGGAGGTCGCCGCCGGCGACCATGACGACCAGTTCCCCCTCGTCATCTGGCAGACGGGCAGCGGCACCCAGTCCAACATGAACGTCAATGAGGTGATCGCCGGCCGCGCCAATGAAATCCTGACCGGAACGCGCGGCGGCAAATCGCCCGTCCATCCCAACGACCATGTCAACCAGGGGCAATCGTCCAACGACAGTTTCCCGACCGCCATGCATATCGCGGCCGCGCTCGCCGCGACCCGCCGGCTGCTGCCTGCGCTTCAGCGGCTGGAAAACGCCCTGCTGGACAAGGCGAAGGCGTGGAACCACATCGTGAAGATCGGCCGCACCCATCTTCAGGACGCGACGCCACTGACGCTGGGACAGGAATTTTCCGGCTATTATGCGCAGGTTCGCCTGGCCCGCACACGCACCATGCCGCTCGTCGAACATGGCCTTTCCCGCCTGGCGCAGGGCGGCACCGCCGTGGGCACCGGGCTCAACGCGCCGGAAGGATTTGGCGAGGATATCGCGCGCGAAATCGCCGCCATTACGGGCTTTCCGTTCGAAACCGCCCCCAACAAGTTCGAGGCGCTGGCCAGCCATGACACGCTGGTCGATTTTTCCGGCCGCCTGAACAGCATCGCGGTCGCGCTGACGAAGATCGCCAACGATATCCGCCTGCTGGGTTCAGGGCCGCGATCCGGCCTTGGCGAGCTGGACCTGCCCGCCAACGAACCGGGCAGCTCCATCATGCCGGGCAAGGTGAATCCCACCCAGTGCGAGATGCTGACCATGGTCGCGGCACAGGTGATCGGAAACCATCAGGCGGTGACGATCGGCGGCATGCAGGGCCATATGGAACTCAACGTCTTCAAGCCGTTGATCGGCGCGGCGGTGATGCGCTCCATCCACCTGCTCAGCGTCGGCATGGACAGCTTCGTCGAACGCTGCGTCGAGGGGCTGGAAGCCAATGAAGCGCGGATCGCAGAACTGGTTGATCGGTCGTTGATGCTGGTGACCGCCCTCGCGCCCGAAATCGGTTACGACAACGCCGCCGCCATCGCCAAACATGCGCACAAGAAGGGGCTGACGCTGCGCGAGGCGGGGCTTGAACTGGGGCTGGTCGATGCCGAGACGTTCGATCGTCTGGTGCGGCCCGAAAATATGGTGTGATGGTGGCGGAACCGGCGGCGCTGCGATACATTGACTCGACATGAAGAAGAAAAGCCTCACCCCCGACGCACCCCTGGTGACGATACGCCCGCCGCGTAAGGCCGGGCTGCTGCGAAAGGCGGCGCGGGTGGGTGCGACGGTGGTTGCCGCGCGCGTCGCCGCCGCCACCGGCAAGAAGGGCGTGGTCGGCCTCCTCGCCGGGGCCGGGGCGAAGCGGGTCATCATGCGCTATCCCGCCGGCGCGCTGTTCGTGACCGGCGCCTACATGGCTGGCAAGCTATACGAAGCCAAGCGCGAGGCGCAGCGGCGCAAGACGCAGAAGCTGCTGACCGATCAGAGTGCTGTTCCCGCCGGGAGCGACGCCATCCCCATCGGAAGCGCGCGCAAGACGGGTAAGGCCTAAAGTGCCGCCTGCCACTGGCGGATCGCTTCGACCGGCCAGGTCAGCATCAGGATGTTGAGCGTCAGATTGTCGCGGATAACGACAAGTGCGAGCAATTCCATGAGGATGCCGGCCGCGATGGTGACGCGCACGGGCGCGCGCGCCGCGAACAGAAATCCGGCTGTCATCATCCCGATGTCGCTCATCGAATTGAGGATCGAGTCGCCCGAATAGCCGAGCGCGATCGTCGCCGTGCGATACCGGTCGATGATGATCGGGGAATTTTCGAGGATTTCCCAGGCCGATTCCACCGCGACCGCAGCGGCGAGCCGCGTGCCCAACGGCTTCCCGCGCAACAGCCAGCGCGCCAGCGCGTAGAAGAGGAAGCCGTGAATGACGTGGCTGAGGCTGTACCAGTCGGCGATATGCTGGCTGTTGCCGCTGTCGAGCGCGCCATGCCATAATTCCACCCGCCCGCACGTGCAGATGGGCGGCCGGTGCATCAGGAACAGCAGCACGCATGCCCCCACAGCCACCAGAGCGGCCAGGATGAAGCCCCGCCTGTTCCCGCTGCTGCGCCTTCGCCCCATCCGTCTCGTCTCCCCCCTCTTGCAAAAAACGCGCTTCGGCGTCACTACCGGCCATGGCCGACAGCATCCCGAACCAGACGCCCGACTTTAAGCGCCGGGGCCTGCTCTTCGTTCTGTCCTCGCCTTCGGGCGCGGGCAAGTCCACCATCGCGCGCAAGCTGCTGGCCGCCGAGCCTGACCTGTCCATGTCGGTATCTGCCACCACGCGGCCGATGCGGCCGGGAGAGGTGGACGGCAAGGATTATCATTTCGTCGATCTCGAAGAATTCCGGCGCATGGCGAACGACCATGAGTTTCTGGAATGGGCGCACGTGTTCGGCCAGCGCTACGGCACGCCGCGGGCGGCGGTGGAGGCCATGCTGAAGTCCGGCAAGGACGTGCTGTTCGACATCGACTGGCAGGGCGCGCAGCAGTTGCACCAGATCGCCGGCGGCGATGTCGTGCGCATCTTCATCCTGCCCCCTTCGATGGAGGAGCTGGAACGCCGCCTGCGCGGGCGCGCGACTGACAGCAACGAAGTGATCGAAGGCCGCATGGCGCGCGCCGCAGGCGAGATCGCGCACTGGGACGGATATGACTATGTGCTGTGCAATGTGGATGCGGAGGATTGTTTCCAGCGGGTCCAGACCATCCTGCACGCCGAACGGATGAAGCGCAGCCGCCAGACCGGCCTCATCGGTTTCATCCGCAAGCTCAGTCGCTATCACCAGGACGACTGAGCGCGCCACCCATACGGTGTGCGCCCCAGGCGGCGGGTAGGAAAGCTATTTGTCGAAACCCGCCGGAGCGGCCCAGTCGGGATGGGTCCATGCCATCGCCTTGAACAAGGTGCCCATCTGTTCGGGATCGGTAAGGCGGCGGCGGGCCGCATCCACGTCCTGCGCGCGATCCGGGCTGGACGCCGCCAGTTGATCGGCGCGGGCATGGATGCCGAGTTGCGCCAGGAAATCGCCCTGCCCGGCCGGACCATATACCCGCAGCCCCGCCTGCCGCGCCATATTGCCCAGCATGGTGAAATCGACATGGGTGGTAAGGTCCACCTCGCCCGGATCGGCGAAGGGATCAGCGAAGGCGTGATCCCTGACCGCCTGAAGCGTGTCGCCCAGCGCCGGGCCTTCATAGCCATAGTCGATGAGGATCGCGACGCCGCCCTGCTTGGCGATCCGGTTGGCGAGCGCAAAGGCGATGCCTGCGCCGACGATCGGCGATTCGATGATCGCGCCGTCCTCCGCCTGCGCGGCAATCGGCGGCAGGCCTGATTCGATGCGACGATAGCCGGGAACGGCGAGGAAACGTCCTTCCGCTTCCCGCGCGACCACCACCCGTTCCCGCCATTCGTCAGCGACGCGGACGCATTGCCGTATCGGCAGCGCATCGAAAAATTCGTTGGCGACCACCAGCAGCGGGCCTTTTTCCGGCAGGGTGTCGATCGTGTCGTGGTGGTGGGCAATGGGGAGCAGCGCCCGTTGGCGGTCGCGCAGGACGGGGCTCGTTTCCACCAGATGCAGCTTGGGCGCGAGGGCCGCCCGCTCCATCGCGCGGAGCGCATCGGACGCCAGCGTGCCGCGTCCCGGACCGAGTTCGACATAGGCGGGATCGGGCCGCCTGCCCGAGCGCATCCACACATCCGCGAGCGCCAGCCCGACCAGTTCGCCGAACATCTGGCTGATTTCGGGCGTGGTGGTGAAGTCGCCGGCCGCGCCCAGCGGATCGCGGGTGGCGTAATAATGCTGGTTCGCCTCCCCGATATAATGGGCGACGGATATCGGCCCGCCCGCCGCGATCTGGCGCGCCAGCCGCGTGGCGAGCGGTTCGGCGTCAGCCGACACTGGCGCTGCCGGCGACCGGCTCGACGCGCAGGCGGCGGCCCTTCGCCGTGGCGATAAGATAGAGGCCCGCGACGATCATCGGGATGCAGAGCCACTGGCCCATATGCAGGCCCGTGCGCGCGGCGAATTCCATAAGCTGGGCGTCGGCTTCGCGGACATATTCGACGGCGAAGCGGAAGCAGCCATAGCCGAGCAGGAAGATGCCGACGAGCTTGCCGGGTTCGTAGCGCGCCTTCGTCCGCCAGAAGGCATAGGCAAGGATGAGGAACAGCAGCACACCTTCCAGCAGCGCTTCGTAAAGCTGGCTGGGGTGGCGGGGAAAGGGTCCGCCGGTGGGGAAGATGATGGCCCAGGGAACGTCGGTTTCCTTGCCCCAAAGTTCCCCGTTCACGAAATTGGCCAGCCGGCCGAAGAAGAGGCCGAAGGGCACCACGCAGGCGACATAGTCGTGGATGCGCAGCCAGTTCAGCTTTTCCTTCCATGCCATGTAGAGGATGCCGAGCGAGACGCCGAGCGCGCCGCCATGGAAGGACATGCCGCCATTCCATAGTTTGAATATGTCGAGCGGGTGGCGGAGGATTTCGGGCTGGTAAAAGACCACATAGGCGAGCCGGCCGCCGATGATGATGCCGAGGGTCGCATAGAAGATCATGTCGTCGGCATGGCGTCGCGCCATCGGCGACCCGGGCTGCGCGACCAGTTTCAGCAGATACCAGTAGCCGATCAGGATGCCCGCCAGATAGGCGAGGCTGTACCATTTGATGGTGAAGAAGCCGAGGTTGAGGGCCACGGGGTTCAGCCCCAGATCTTCGAAACGAATGGCGCCCGAAGCGGCGGCGGCGAGGTCCAGGATCAAAATCGAGCCCCTTAAAGGATGAGGAGTGCGGCCATAAAGCAAGCGCGTCCGAAGATGAAGGGGCGATGGGCGATTCGGTCACCTCCCGCCGGGCCACCGCGGCCCTGCGAAGTTCATACCGTTTATGCCACGCAAAACTGCCGAAAATAGGCTCGACGCGCTCGCGAGGCTTCCGCGAAGCGCCGCCGACGCGTCCGCCATGCGCTCGCGACGCGTCTCGTCCTATGGAGCGTCGCGGTGGATAGGATGGGTGGATGGAGGGAGTGGCCGCTGGTCATGGAGAGAATGGAGCAGCAGGGGCGCGGGTAGGAAAGCGGGGGAGACAGAAGCGGGGGGACGGGTCGAGCAACCCGATCATCGTCACCCAGCGAAGCGGGGGCCTGAGGCCTTCAGGGGCGACCGCCGTGCGTCATCGCCTGAGATGCCCGCCTGCGCCGGCATGACGCAGGCGGGAGAGGGACTTGGACAGCCCCTTCCCCTCTATTTCTTCTTGCCGAAGTCCACCGTCACGACGTTGGACCCGTCTTCGCTCGTCGCCTGCGGCACGTCGTTCTCGGCTTCCTCGTGCGGCTGGGGATCATCGTCGGAATTGACCTGGAACTGAAGCGCGAAGTTGACGGCGGGATCGACGAAGGCAGTGATCGCGGCGAAGGGAATGTAGAGATGCGCCGCGACCTGGTTGAAGGTCAGGCTCACCTCGAAATGGCGGTCGCTGACCTTCAGATCCCAGAATTTATTCTGGAGGACGATGGTCATTTCGTCCGGGAAGCGCTCCTCCAGATGGCGGGGGATGTCCACGCCGGGCGCCTGCGTCTTGAAGGTGATGTAGAAGTGATGCGCGCCCGGCAGGCCGCCTGTTTCCTGCACTTCGCCCAGCACGCGGCCGACGACCGCGCGCAGCGCCTCCTGCACGATCTCGTCATAGGGAATCAGGCTGTCGGGCAGGTCTTCGCTCATGGGCCAATGTCCTAACGGCGCGAAACCGGGGGTCAAGCCCGTGCGCGCGATTGCATGCGCGGCGGGAAGCGCTATAGGGCGGCCATGCGCACGGCCGAGATTCACCGGAACACCGCGGAAACGCAGATCGACGTCACCGTCAACCTGGACGGCACGGGCCTTTATACGGTGTCGACCGGCATCGGCTTTTTCGACCATATGATCGAGCAGCTGTCGCGCCATTCGCTGATCGACATGGACGTGAAGACCGTGGGCGACCTGCATGTCGACCAGCATCACACGACCGAGGATACGGCGATCGCGATCGGCGAGGCGGTGGCCAAGGCGCTGGGCGACAAGCGCGGCATTTCCCGGTACGGCAGCGTCTATTCGCCCATGGACGAGACGCTGACGCGTGTCGCGCTCGATATTTCGGGCCGGCCCTGGCTGGTGTGCAAGCTGCCCTTTACCGTGCAGAAGATCGGTGAATGGGATGCGGAGATGGTGGAGCATTTCTTCCACAGCTTCGCCCAGGCGGCGGGCATCACGCTGCACATCGAAAATCTCTACGGCGGCAACAACCACCATATCGTCGAAAGCGCGTTCAAGGGCCTGGCCCGCGCGTTGCGGCAGGCGGTGGAGATCGACCCCCGCAAGGGGGACGCGATCCCTTCGACCAAGGGCATGTTGTGAGGAAAATGCGGCGATGTTTCTGATTTCCATCATCTACACCGCCCCTCTAGAACAGGTCGACGCCCATCGGGCGGCGCACCGCGCCTGGCTGGACGAGGCGATCGCGGAGGGCTGGCTGTTGCTGGCCGGGCCGCGCGAACCGCGCACGGGCGGCGTGCTGCTGGCGCGCGGGACGCGCGCCGAGTTGCAGGAAAAAGTGGCAGGCGATCCCTTCTTCCTCAACGGACTGTCGACGTTCGAGCTGATCGAATTCACGCCGGTCAAGGCCGCTGCGGGCGTGACGCTGGAGAGCCTGCTGGCGTGACCATCGCCCTCATAGATTATGGCGCGGGCAACCTCCATTCGGTGCATAACGCGCTGCGCAAGGCGGGGGCGGAGGATGTCGTCATCACCGCCGACGCCGATGCGGTGGCGCGCGCCGACCGGATCGTCCTGCCGGGGGTGGGCGCGTTCCGCGCCTGCCGCGACGCGCTGGTCGCGATCGACGGCATGGTCGAGGCGATGAACGCGGCGGTGCGGACGCGCGGCACGCCGTTCCTTGGGGTGTGCGTGGGCATGCAGTTGCTGGCCGATGCGGGCGAGGAATTCGGGCGGCATGACGGGCTGGGCTGGATCCCCGGCACGGTGCGGATGATCGAGCCGACCGACCCGGCCATAAAGGTTCCGCATATGGGATGGAACGACGTGACGCTGGCGGACGGCGCGCCGGCGCTGCTGGAGGGCGGCGAAGCCTATTTCCTGCACAGCTATCATTTCGACGCCGCCGATCCGGCCGATGTCGCGGCGGTCACCGACCATGGTGGGCCGCTGGTCGCGGCGGTGGCGCGCGACACCGTCATCGGCTGCCAGTTCCACCCGGAAAAGAGCCAGCGCTACGGCCTTTCCTTCCTTTCCCGTTTCCTGGAGTGGCGGCCGTGAGCCTGATCGTCTTTCCCGCTATCGACCTTAAAGAAGGTCAGGTCGTCCGCCTGGCCGAAGGGGACATGGGCCGGGCCACCGTCTATGGCGACGATCCCGCCGCGCAGGCCATGCTGTTCGCGCAGGCCGGGGCGCAGCATCTGCATGTCGTCGACCTGGACGGCAGCTTTGCGGGCCATGCGGTGAACGCGGCGGCGGTCGAGGCGATCGTCGAGGCCTTTCCGGGCCATGTCCAGCTTGGCGGCGGCATCCGTAACCGGGAGGCGGTGGAGCGCTGGTTCGACCTGGGCGTATCGCGCATCGTGATCGGCACGGCGGCGCTCAAAGACCCCGCCTTCGTCAAGGCGGCGGCGCGCGACTTTCCCGGCGGCATCGTCGTGGCGGTCGACGCCCGCGACGGCTTCGTCGCGACCGACGGGTGGGCGGAAAAGAGCGACATGCCCGTCATCGACCTTGCCCGCCGGTTCGAGGATGCGGGCGTCGCCAGCCTGCTCTTCACCGATGTGGGCCGGGACGGACTGCTCAAGGGATGCAACATCGACGCGACGGTGGACCTTGCCCGCGCGACCGACATTCCCGTGATCGCCAGCGGCGGCGTCGCGGGGATCGCGGACATCCGGGTGCTCAGCCTGCACGCGGACGAGGGAATTGAGGGGGTCATCACCGGCCGCGCGCTTTATGACGGGCGGCTGGACCTGAAGACCGCGCTGGCGGTGGCGCAGGCGGCGGCGTGATCCCATGACCGTCCGCACCCGCGTCATCCCCTGCCTGGACGTCGCCAACGGGCGGGTGGTGAAGGGCGTCAATTTCGTCGACCTGCGCGACGCGGGCGATCCGGTCGAACAGGCGAAGCTGTATGATGCGGCGGGCGCGGACGAGCTCTGCTTCCTCGACATCACCGCCAGCCATGAGGCGCGCGGCACCATATTGGACGTGGTGCGCCGGACCGCCGAGGTCTGCTTCATGCCCGTGACCGTGGGCGGCGGGGTGCGCAGCGCGGAGGATGCGCGCGCGCTGCTGCTCGCCGGGGCGGACAAGGTGGCGGTGAACAGCGCAGCCGTGGCGCGGCCCGAGATCGTCGCCGACATCGCCGACCGGTTCGGCAGCCAGTGCATCGTGGGATCGGTGGATGCGCGGCGCGTGGGCGAGGGCCAGTGGGAAATCTTCACTCATGGCGGACGCA
>Ga0315899_10001816_pt1 | contig 24096 bp, 20 predicted proteins | sample LakEriMetagenome_2_FD_203518 | JGI IMG/M metagenome (GOLD analysis project Ga0315899, IMG submission 203518) | Freshwater fungal communities from buoy surface, Lake Erie, Ohio, United States - Buoy 4 MA112 | ecosystem: Environmental > Aquatic > Freshwater > Lake | place: USA: Lake Erie, Ohio... | reverse complement strand
TTGGGTGTGCTTACCGCTATACGGTCACACTACGGTGTCGATCTGGCGCAATACAAACCTGATCCAGCAGCTATCGAGGCCTATATCAGCGAAAATGGTCTCAATGCATTTTATGACAGCGTAGAAATGCGCAAAGAATGCTGCCGTATCCGCAAAGTGGAGCCACTCAATCGTGCACTCGCCGGTAACAAAGCCTGGATCACTGGACAGCGCCGCGCGCAATCGAGTACGCGCAGCGACTTGGCTGTGCAAGAAGATGATGCAACACACGCCATGCAAAAATTTAATCCGCTAGCGGACTGGACAGAAGAGCAGATTTGGCACTACATCCATAGTAACCAGGTGCCTTACAATCCCCTGCATGATCAGGGTTACCCGTCCATAGGCTGCGAGCCCTGCACGCGCGCCATACAGCCCGGCGAAGATATACGTGCTGGTCGCTGGTGGTGGGAATCGCCAGACACTAAAGAATGCGGATTGCATATTGTTGATGGCAAACTCATACGAATTAAACCTGCTGCTACCGAGATACCTACATCATGAATACTCCGGTCGAAAAATTATTTATTGATGCTGCCAGCAATCGGCATTTAGATTGGCTAGAGTCCGAATCTATACACATCATGCGTGAAGTCGCCGCCGAATGTACTAATCCAGCGTTGCTCTTTTCGGGTGGTAAAGATTCGGTTGTGCTGTTACGACTCGCTGAAAAAGCATTTCGCCCCGGGAAATTTCCTTTTCCTTTAGTTCATATTGATACTGGCCACAATTTTGAAGAAGTCATTCGTTTTCGTGATCATCGTGTAGCTGAACTCGACGAGCGATTAATCGTAGGCTCAGTTGAAGATTCCATTAAGCGTGGAACGGTGCGCTTGCGTAATCCGCAAACTGATTCACGTAACGCAGCGCAAGCAGTTACGCTGCTTGAAACGATTGCGCAGCATAAATTTGATGCCTGTATCGGCGGCGCACGTCGCGATGAAGAAAAAGCGCGTGCTAAAGAACGTATTTTTTCTTTTCGCGACGACTTTGGTCAGTGGAACCCAAAAGCACAGCGCCCTGAATTATGGGATTTGTATAATACGCGCGTGCACCCCGGTGAAAACATGCGTGTATTCCCCATCTCTAACTGGACTGAGCTCGATGTGTGGCAATACATCGCCAGAGAAAAACTCGAACTACCCACGATTTATTTCGCCCACGAACGCGAGGTTATTCCGCGCAATGGTTTGTTGGTACCGCTGACTCCACTAACGCCAGCACATGAGGGTGAAACAGTCGAAAAACGCAGTGTGCGTTTCCGCACTGTTGGCGATATTTCATGTACATGCCCTGTGGCTTCTACGGCGTCAACTGTTAACCAAATTATTGCGGAAACAGCCATCACTCAAATTACCGAGCGTGGCGCAACCCGCATGGATGATCAGACCTCTGAGGCGTCCATGGAAAAGCGCAAAAAAGAAGGATATTTCTAATGAATGCTGTCGTGGATACAACCAGCCTGCATAGCAACTCGCAATCGCACGATAGAGGCATGCTGCGCTTTATTACGGCCGGGTCAGTGGATGATGGAAAAAGTACATTGATAGGCAGACTGCTGTTTGACAGCAAAGGTATTTTTGCCGATCAGCTCGATGCTATTTCCCGTGCACGTCACAAGCGTACTGTGGGTGACATGGTTGATCTGTCATTACTGACCGATGGTCTTGAAGCTGAACGCGAACAAGGTATCACTATCGATGTGGCCTATCGCTACTTTGCCACACCAAAGCGAAAATTCATTATCGCTGATGCACCAGGTCATGAGCAGTACACTCGTAATATGGTGACAGGTGCGTCAACAGCCGATGCAGTCATCATCTTGATTGATGTATCTAAAGTCGATATATCTGCTGAGGGTCAAGCCAAATTGCTGATACAAACAAAACGCCATTCGACTATCGCGAAATTACTTCAGATACAGCATGTCATTGTGGCAGTCAACAAGATGGATCTGATCAATTACGATCAAACTGTCTATAACCACATTGTGTCGTCGTATCAGCAATTTGCCGAGCAATTGGGTTTAAAAGACATACACCCCATACCTTTGTCTGCGCTTGCGGGTGATAACGTTGTTACACGCAGTGAAAAAATGGCTTGGTATTCAGGACCCACACTAATAGAGCTACTTGAATCATTATCCGTTTATGACGATGAGCACCAAGCGGCATTTCGTTTTCCGGTGCAGCTGGTGGCACGTCACAATGGTCATGAAGCGAATGACTTTCGCGGCTACATGGGCCGGATAGAGTCTGGCACGGTACACAAAGGCGATGTGCTGGTAGTACAGCCCTCGGGCCAACGTGCAACGGTTAAAGACATTTTGACTCTGGATGGTTCGCTACCGACGGCTTCCGCAGGAAAATCTATTACCTTGCTGCTCGATGAGTATTTAGATATTTCACGCGGCGATATGCTGGTATCCGCCGATGCTCCTGCGAGCTTACTTAAAAATTTCAGCGCCGATGTATGCTGGCTATCGGAAGAACCTTTGGACCTTGGCAGAAAATACTGGCTTAAACACACCACTCGTCAGGTCGCTGCCAAAGTGACTGCCATAGACTCACTGTTAAACATCAACACTCAGCAAGCTGACGCGGGCACAGAACTCAAGCTCAATGGTATAGGCCGGATACGACTGACGGTTCAGCAACCTCTAGCCGCTGACTCGTATGACGACATACGCGCCACCGGCAGCTTCATACTGATCGATGAAATCTCGCATCAGACCGTGGCCGCTGGCATGATACGGCTAGACTAATTCCACGCCATGCAGGATTTGCTTGCCAGGCCCGTTCTACCGCACGCTGGCAAGGTCTGGCTAATAGGCGCAGGGCCAGGTGCAATCGACTTAATCACCGTTCGCGGTGCAGCCCTCCTAGGTCAAGCAGAGGTCGTGCTGCATGACGCGCTAGTGACTTCTGAAATACTCGGGCTGTGCTCACAAGCGCACCTGGTATCGGTAGGCAAACGCAGTGGTCAACGTTCTACCGCTCAAACCGTCATCAATCAACAACTCATCGCTTGTGCCAGACGTTTTGAACGTGTGGTTCGTTTAAAAGGTGGCGATCCTATGTTGTTCGGCCGGGCCGATGAAGAACTCCGCGCTTTGGAATCTGCCGATATCCGCTATGAGATTGTGCCGGGCATTACGACTGCATTTGCAGCAGCTGCAGCCATATGCCAGCCCTTAACTAAACGTGGCGTAGCGCGTAATGTCGCGTTTTTCACATCCACTACTGCAAAGGGAGAAACAGATGAAGCTGCCTTGCCGAGTTGTGACACTCTGATTCAATACATGGGTGGACATGAAGCCATCTCCACTGCCAAACGTTTACTTGCCGTCGGCAAATCGCCAGACACGCCTGTCATTGCCATAGAAAATGTGAGTCGCACGAATCAAAAAGTAATGCGTATGACGCTTATACACATGGCGCAGGGATTACCCGATTGTTCAGGACCTGTACTGGTGATGATAGGTGAGGCACTGCGAGCACGGATTAAGGACAGCTGAGCAAGCCATACACCACTGAAAAGAGATTATTCTGCAATCGTGCGCAAGCAGTAATCGGCAATACTTTCCTGCACAGACTCGTCTTCTCCGACCGCATGTGAGAGATGGATTTCAATATCTGGAAATGTCGCTCGCAGCTCATCTAGCAAAGGCGGCAAATCGCGCAGTACATGACCACCCTGACCAAGAAATACGGGCACAACGCTAATTTTTTTGTGACCCTCCTGCACCAGTTGTGTCACTACTGCCGGTAAGCGTGGCTCCATAAGTTCCAAAAACGCCAATGACACGTTTACATCAGCTCGCTTAGCACGGGCACGTTCTGCTAAGCGCTCAAATGGTATTGCCCAACGGGGGTCGCGGGCGCCGTGCGCAAATAATACGAGTGCTTGTTTTGTATTCATTAGTGTCGCTCCACCCACCAAAGAGCCGATATTGCCGCTAAAAGAAAACAAGCGCTGGGGGTGACTGCCGTAGCCAACGGCGGCCAGGTATTCAGCAACCCCACATGGGAAAATAAATTATTCAGCAAATGAAACGACACACCTATCATGATGCCAATAAAAATTTTGAGCGAGACTCCGCCGCTGCGACTTTGCAGGTAGGCGAATGGCAGGGCCAACGCCATCATCACAAAAACAGCCAATGGATAGAGTAGTTTGGTCCACAAAGCGATTTCATAACGCTCGCTACGCTGTTTGTTATCTTCTAAATGCCGACTAAACTGAGCCAAATCGACTGCCGACATTTTGTTAGGTTCGGCCACCAGAACTGCCATGATTTCGGGGGTAATTTCGGACTGTAACGTAGTGGTCTCAAATTTTCGGCCAAGAACCATGGCTGGCTGACGTGATCCTACGGGTGAGCGATCGGGCGCAAAACGTAATTCTTCTACATTACTTAATTGCCAACGACCATCCCCAACAAAACGAGCTTCATCGGAAGAAATAATTGCCATCATCTGCATCTCACGATCAAATTCATAGATCTTTAAAGATCGCAATACACCATCTGTTTCTACTTTTTTTGCATTTAAAAATCGCGAGCCTGACACGGACTTTCCATCGGACCCCCGAATGACATCCTTGGCCCATAGGCCAGAACGAAACTCTGATGAAATAGCTGCGCCCATAATGCGCCGCTTAAAATTTTCTGCAAAATCAGAACATCGCGGTGCGACGAATTCGCCAATCACAAACGTCAACACCACTAGCATGATGGACACCGGCAACATTAAACGTATCGCTCTTCCCATAGATAAGGAAGAGGCACGCATGACAGTAAATTCCGAACGCGCCGCCAGCTGTGCCATGACATAAATCGTACCTATGAGCGCCACAATCGGCATCAACTCATAGGCGTAAGCAGGCAGCCCCAAGGTGACGTAAATAAATGCATGCTCGATACGCCAGGCACCACGACCTACCGACCGAATCTCGCCCATCATGTCAAAAAAGGCAAATAACGCTAAAAAAGCGACGAGCACAAAAAATACGGCTCGACAAATTTCAATCGTAAAGTAGCGGCGTAATACTCTCATCAGGTCGTTGTCCTTTTAAGTGCAAATAACTGTCGCCCAAGGATGAGTAAAGCCATAGGATGCCAACGACTATTCGTGTTGTTACGCCAGAAAAATAGCACTGAAATCACCAGCAAAGCGGATAAATGGAGCGGCCACCAGGCTGAAGTAAAGGAGAGCCTGCCCTGACCTACCGCCGCTTGCACTATGCCCACTGAATTCAAGTACGAGACAGCCAGAACTAAGGCAATCATGAGGTTGAGTGTGCGTCCACGACGCGGATTAACAAAACCTAGGGGTATTGCTAACAACATCTGCAATAAGCACATTACAGGCAACGAAACTCGCCAGAGTAGTTCTGCCATATTAGAAGGATTAGGGGATTCAATTAACGATCGCGTTGATAAAACGCGTGCTGATTTATTGTCGGTTAATTCGCGTTGCGAGCTTGAAACCACGATTACATAGCGACCAAAATCCATCGTCTGAAAATCGGGTGACCCGGGCGTGCCATCGTATCGATGACCATTACGCAGCTCAAGTAGTTTGTCGCCTCGTTGGTCCAAAATGACTGAGCCTTCTTGCGCCACTACCACGCTGCTGTTTTTACCTTGGGACTGACTTACAAAGACATTTTCAACTTTGCTAGTATCGGACGAAAGTCCCTCGACAAAAAATATTCTATCGCCTGATGCGGATTCTTGAAATTTTCCTGGTGATATACGCGAAATATCTTCGCGATTGCGGAATGTCTCTTTATATTCAGCAGAGAGCCGACTAGCCCAAGGAGTTAGCCATAGCGACAGTGATGCCGTTAATAAAACTATGGGCATACCTATGGACATGATGGGTCGTATCCAACGCATGAGCGATAAACCCGACGCAAACCACACTATCATTTCTGAATCTTGATAGCTACGTGCCACCACCAACAAGACGGAAATAAAGGCCGTTAGCGAAAGAATCACAGGAAGGTAAATCAACGCTGCAAAACCCAGCAATGCGACCACATCGCCAGTGGCGACTCTGCCGCCCGCTGCATCGCCCAGTATCCGTATAAGCATCACGGTAATGACGATGGTGAACAGTGTTGTGAAGACCGCGCCGACCGTATTAAGCAGTTCGCGGCGTATTGCGCGCTGAAAAATCATTCGGGGTCTATAATTACCTAGATAAAAAGGAGCGCTCATGGACTTTAGCATAAAAGCTTTTAATACAAAAAACGCAATCGCAGAGCACAAATCATCGTGCATAGCGGTCGGAATATATGAAGGTGGCAAACTCAGCGCCTCGGCCAAGGCACTCGACCTCAAGGGCGTATTGACTACGGCTGTCAAAACTGGGGATATCACCGGTAAAGCGGGAACAACCCTGCTAGTTCATCGCGCCGGCGAAGCAGCCAAGCGCGTATTGTTGGTGGGTCTGGGTGCGGAGGATGCCGTATCTGACCGTAATTTCATTTCTGCAATTCAGTCAGTATCGCGAGTGTTCTCTCATTTAGGCGCTAGCGATGCCATGCTCGCGCTACCGCTCGACTGCGTCAAAGGGCGCGACGCGCACTGGGCAATACGAACATTGATACCCATCCTGCGAGAAAGCGTATTCCGTGCTGATAGCTTGAAAAGCAAGAAGGACGACACGCCTACAGGTGTTCGCAAAATCACTCTGCTGGTAGCTGAAGCTAATTCGGCCACACGTCACACCTTAAAGCAGGCAGTTGCTGTCGCCAATGGCTTGGATTTAGCCAAGACACTAGGCAATCTGCCACCGAATATTTGTACTCCGACGTATTTGGCTACAACAGCCAAGCAGATCGCTCGTGAGGTGGGGTTAGGTGTAGAGGTACTCGATCGCAAGCAACTTGAAGCACTCAAGATGGGTAGCTTTCTGTCGGTTACCAACGGTAGTGATCAACCACCCAAGTTTATTATTCTTAAACACCAGGGCGGCAAGGCTAAAGATGCGCCTGTGGTTTTAGTTGGTAAGGGTATTACTTTCGATACTGGCGGTATTTCACTCAAGCCCGGTGGCGGCATGGATGAGATGAAATACGATATGTGCGGAGCTGCGTCTGTACTCGGAACCATGCAAGCCGTGGGTGAAATGGAATTACCTCTGAACGTCATAGGCATCATCCCAGCCTGCGAAAACATGCCTTCGGGTAGCGCCACTCGCCCCGGCGACATAGTCACCTCTATGTCAGGTCAGACCATAGAAATTCTTAATACCGATGCTGAAGGGCGCTTAATATTGTGTGATGCCCTCACCTATGCCGAGCGTTTCAAACCAGCGTGCGTGATTGATATCGCTACACTCACCGGTGCGTGCATCACAGCGCTGGGTCATCACAATACGGGGCTCTTTACTCGTCACGATAAAGCACATGATGCTTTAGCGGATGAATTACTTGCAGCCGGCAAATACTCCCATGACACTGCATGGCGTATGCCTATCGAAGAAGCCTACAACGAACAGTTGAAATCTAATTTCGCAGACATGGCCAACATTGGTGGACCACCCGCCGGCAGCATCACTGCCGCGTGTTTCCTTGAGCGCTACACCCGCAAATACACCTGGGCTCATTTGGACATTGCAGGTACTGCCTGGAAGAGTGGCGGCGCCAAAGGATCGACTGGCAGACCCATTCCGATGCTGACTACCTTTCTGATAGACCGCGCTGAAGGCTAATCCCTTACCAACCCCTTATCTGCGGATCGTTGCTCGTCACCGATCCGCAGAGTCGTTTTGATCTCCAACTTCGCTTTTTATGAAACTCGCCACTTGGAACGTCAACTCACTTAAAGTTCGTTTGCCGCAGGTTGTGCAATGGCTGGAAAATAATCCCGTCGATGTACTCTGCTTGCAAGAAACCAAGATGACGGACGATAAATTTCCACAGGCTGAAATAGAAGCACTGGGCTACCACGTCGCTTTCAGCGGTCAAAAAACGTATAACGGTGTGGCCATACTGTCGCGTCTGCCCATGACCGATGTAGTGAAAAATAATCCCTTGTTTGATGATGAACAACAACGCATCATTAGTGCCACGATTGATGGCATACGCGTTATTTGCGCCTATGTGCCCAATGGTCAAGCCGTCGGCACAGATAAGTACGCCTATAAACTTAGCTGGCTGGACGCGTTGTCACGCTGGCTGGAAACTGAATTACAAAAATATCCCAATCTGGCCATTCTTGGTGACTACAACATTGCGCCAGCGGATGAGGATGTACATGATCCCATCGCCTGGAAAGATCAGGTCTTGTGTTCAGACGAAGAGCGTGCCGCGTTTAAACGCCTATGCGCATTGCCTCTGGTAGATTCATTCCGAATGTTTCCGCAAGCTGAGAAAAGTTATAGCTGGTGGGATTATCGTCAGATGGCTTTCAGGCGTAACCGAGGTGTGCGCATAGACCATGTTCTGCTATCTGCGCCACTCGCTGCACGCTGCACGGCCTGTGAGATAGACAAGCTGCCCAGAAAATGGGAACAACCTTCAGACCACACACCAGTGGTTGCTACTCTGAGCTAATTTACTGGCCTAGCGGTTGCTACAGCTTTAGCTATATCCTCTGGTTTGATTAAAGCCAACGTGGCTAGTAGTGCTTTTGAAAAAACATGCAATGCTTCTTCAAAACTTGGTGTGTTTGCCGGAGAGTCATAAACCATATCTGCTACAAAAAACTCGTATTGATTCTTTAAATGTTTACTATCACCTGCCCAACTAAGCGCATCGGTTAATTGAGCCAACGGTGCCGAAAAAAACTGAGGATGCTGACTTCGAAATTCAACCGCGTCATTAACAATGACATCTGACAACATTCGGGCGAAAAATTCAGAATCTGACAGTGCCGCCGGATCACTCTGAATAATTTGATGCACGTCGTAAAGATGACGTACCAGCGCTTTATCCCAGTCCAAAGAAGTATTCAAGGCTTTATCGTTAGTTTCTTTTTGGAGTTGGAATGCCAAGCGGCGAGGAAATGACACCAGCTTCTCTGCTATGGCCTCTTGCATAGAAACGCATTCAATTTCAATCGGTGATACATATGAACCCAAAATTAGCTTATCAAGTAGCAAGCCTACGCTGCGCGATTCTGAAGGAGCTCTCAGGTTTGAGTGATTGAATTCAAGCAGAAGGTGGGGACGTAATGATGAGGGTTTGGAAAAAGCCGATTCATACTCCACATCGATACCTGAGTAACTATTACTATCCTGCGAACGACGCGTAATAGAATTTTTTCCAAAGCCGCCAGCTTCCAAGGCACTGATCACCATTTTGACAAATATACTGAGCTTGCGCCTTAAAGCAGCCTTGGGTAACTGGGCTGTTGCTGCAGTAGGGACTAGCTTGAAGTCAACGTCCTCAGACATTCGGTGCAAAATCCCGTAGGCTTTTGACAAACACGTCCCCCCACAAAAAACAAATCGAAAATCTGGCGATGGTGGCAGCGCTTGAATCAGGGTAATTGCATCTAAAACAAAATAGTCCTTTTCAAGCGCAAACCCAGGTAAGGAAAACATCGATTCAGCTTCAAAATCTGAAATCCTTTCGATGAGATCCGCGGGTAATTTTTTCACACTTCGTACCGAATTGATTTGTTACCAAAACCTATGCGTCGCGTAACCCGGGAACTACCCACATTTACTACCGTGGACATGGGCATTTGAGTGGTCTTGCCATCCCTATAGTCTTTCGCGGAAGCTCCCAGCTCAGGATTGACACCCAGCTTGGTTAGCGCCTCCAAACCAATTTCAATCAGCGGCACAACGGGAACAGGCTTGCCAGTCAGAGTGCTTTGCTTGGCTTTGACATACAGCCCATAGCCAGCCTTAACAAGTAAACCCTTTTTGATTGCACTTCTCAGTGCCCTTCCAACTTGATCATAGCCGCCAAATTTGTCGAAATCTTTACGCAAAAAAACCTTAGCCGCAGAGCGCCGCAAGCTCATCTCTATCCGCTCTTCCAGAGTCATTTTAGGCATGATTTTTCCACAAAAATACGACATTAGTGTCGTATTTTTGCGGAATTTTGCTAACGTGTCAATTAGTCTGCAGAAAGGTGATTTAGCCTGCGATTGAGATGACTAATCAGCCCTTAAGTGCAAAGCGTATTTGATCGAGCGATGACGGATCTTCTATGGTGGTGATATCGCCTGGATCACGTCCTTCGCAAATCGCCTGTATCAAACGCCGCAACAACTTACCTGAGCGTGTTTTGGGTAGCAAATTTACGCAGTGCACACGTGCAGGTCGCGCTACTGCCCCTAACTGTTTATCTACCAAGCCCCAGACTTCAGCTTCCAGTGCCATGCGTGCCTTGGGATCAGTGGCCGTATCAGCATGTTTGGGTACCACGAAGGCAACAGCAACCTGCCCTTTTAACGAGTCTTCTACACCCACGACTGCCACCTCCGATACATTCGGATGGCTAGAGATACTCTCTTCGATCTCACGCGTACCCAAACGATGACCGGCAACGTTAATCACATCATCCGTTCTGCCTAAGATGAAGTAGTAACCATCATCATCACGTATGCCCCAATCAAACGTGGAGTACACCTGCTCGTTACTAAAATTAGACCAATAGGTGTTTACGAAACGTTGATCGTCACCATAGACAGTCTGCATGCAACCCGGCGGTAACGGGCCTTCAATAACCAGCACGCCTTTTTCATTGTTACCGCAAAGCTCACCGCTAGATTCGTTCAACAATTTCATTCTATAGCCTGGCATGGGCACGCCCGGGCTGCCCAAGCGTGTGGGCTTGTCTTCTACACCTTTGGCAATCGAGAGCACAGGCCAGCCGGTTTCGGTTTGCCAGTAATTATCAATAATAGGTACACCTAATTCACCTGCGATCCAATCCGACGTCGGCTCATCCAAAGGCTCACCCGCCAGGTACAAGGCTTTGAGTGACGAGAGATCATGCTTGCGCATGAGTTCAGACGGATGTTTTTTTAGTACACGCACCGCAGTAGGTGCTGAAAACATGCGGGCCACTTTGTGCTTTTCAACGAGCTGCCACCAGATACTGGCGTCGGGTCGAACCGGTACACCTTCGTACAGTATGGTGGCCATACCAGCGATTAGTGGTCCATAAACAATATATGAATGACCTACCACCCAACCGATATCAGAGGTACAGAAATACGTCTCACCTGGCTTGCCACAAAAAATATGATCCATCGACGTAGCCAGCGCAACAGAATACCCACCCACATCACGTTGTACCCCTTTAGGTTTACCTGTCGTTCCTGAGGTGTACAAAATATAGGAGATGTGTTCGGAATTAAGCCAAGTCACCGGTATCTTTGCATCGATGAATTGACTACGCTGTTCTGCGTAATCAATATCACGACCAGCAACCAGTTCCATAGGTGAGAGATGGCGATCCACCAACAACACATGCGCTGGCTTGTGTGATGCCAGACGTATCGCTTCATCTAATAAAGGCTTGTACGGAACAACTTTGCCAACGCGCGAACCTGCATCAGCTGACACGATCAAGCATGGCTTGGCGTCATCAATACGGGTCGCCAAACTGTGTGCTGCAAACCCACCAAACACAACAGAATGGATAGCTCCCATACGTGCACAAGCGAGCATGGCAAATACCGCTTCGGCAATCATGGGCATGTAAATCAATACCATGTCACCCTTACCTACTCCCAGCGATTGCATGATGGCAGCTGTGCGTTCGACTTCGCGTTGGAGCTCGCGATAAGTCCAGGTTTTTTCTGCGGGGGATGCGTCCGGAGTCTCAGTTGTAATGGCGATCAATGCGGCTTGATCACCTTGTGTATCAACCCAGCGATCAATCGCATTGTGGCAAAGATTGGTTTGCCCACCCACGAACCAGTGTGCAAACGGTGGCTTGGAATAATCCAGCACGCGAGAAAACGGTGTATGCCATTCAATGCGTTTCGCTTGTTCACCCCAAAATGTTTCGGGATCATTGATGGATTGCTTATACAACTCGTTGTAGTTCATACCGTTCCCCTGCTTTATTTTTTGTATACCTATATCAAAAGCTATCGCCTGGCACTCTGACCCATCCCTCCATGAGCACACGAGCACTGCGACTCATGATGGCTTTGGTAACACTCCATTCGCCGTTTGTATTGACTGCTTCAGCTCCCACACGCAGTGTTCCTGATGGATGTCCAAAACGAACAGCGCTTAACGCTCCACCACCAGCTGCGGTATTCACTAGTGTGCCTGGAATAGCAGCTGCTGTGCCTATTGCAACTGCAGCTGTACCCATCATCGCATGATGCAGCTTGCCCATCGACAGAGCGCGTACTAACAGATCAACCTCATCAGCCTTCACATGCTTACCGCTCGATGACGAGTAATCGGTTGGCTTGGCAACAAAGGCCACCTTGGGGGTGTGCTGACGCGTAGTGGCTTCCTCAATTTCGTTTATCAAGCCCATACGCAGCGAGCCATGCGCGCGTATCGCCTCAAACATCGCCAACGCTTTAGGGTCACTATTGATAGCCTCTTGTAATTCTGTGCCGGTATAACCAATTTCCTGAGCGTTGATAAAGATAGTCGGTATACCTGCATTGATCATCGTTGCGTTCAAAGTGCCAACGCCGGGTACCTCGAGCTGATCTACAACGCGCCCGGTAGGAAACATCGCTCCGCCAGCGCCATCTTCATCGGCTGCCGGATCCATAAATTCCAGTTGCACTTCTGCCGCCGGAAAGGTCACACCGTCCAGTTCAAAGTCACCGGTCTCTTGTACTACCCCATTAACCATAGGTACATGGGCGATGATAGTTTTACCGATGTTAGCCTGCCAGATACGAATTGTGGCCATACCATCGTTAGGTAAACGACTCGCATCAACTAAACCATTACTGATTGCAAAGGGGCCTACTGCAGCTGACAGATTGCCGCAATTACCGCTCCAATCAACGAAGGCTTTATCGATCGACACTTGACCAAACAAATAATCAACATCGTGATTTGCTTGCGTACTTTTAGCGAGAATGACTGATTTACTGGTGCTTGATGTCGCGCCACCCATGCCATCAATCTGCTTACCGTAAGGATCGGGGCTACCGATAACGCGCAATAAAAACTTGTCACGAGCTGCCCCTGGTTTTTGAGCGCTCTCTGGCAAATCTTGCAGACGGAAAAAAATACCTTTGCTGGTACCGCCGCGCATATAGGTAGCAGCGACTTTAATTTGAGGAGCATGTGCCATGGTCACGCTGCCTTAGTCGATGCTAAAAAATCTTGCGCAAATCGTTGCAACACACCACCTGCTTCGTAAATGGATGCTTCTTCTGCGGTATCGAGCCGGCAGTTCACCGGCACTTCTATACGCTCGCCATTTTTTCTGTGAATGATGAGTGTGAGCTCAATGCGTGGTTTGCGTTCACCCACTACATCAAAGGTTTCAGTGCCATCGATACCCAGTTTTTTTCTATCGGTACCTGCTTTGAATTCCAGCGGTAAAACACCCATACCTATTAAATTAGTACGGTGTATGCGCTCAAAGCCTTCGGCAACTATCGCCTCTACTCCTGCTAGCCGCACGCCTTTGGCAGCCCAGTCGCGTGATGAACCTTGACCGTAGTCTGCACCCGCAATAATAATCAGTGGCTGTTTACGTTCCATGTAGGTTTCTATTGCTTCCCACATGCGCGTCACTTTGCCTTCCGGCTCTATGCGCGTTAATGATCCTTTTTTAATTTTTCCATCGACAACCGCCATTTCATTCATCAACGTTGGATTAGCGAAGGTTGCACGCTGAGTCGTTAGATGATCTCCACGGTGCGTTGCATAGGAATTGAAATCTTCCTCTGGTAATCCCATTTTGGCCAGATACTCACCTGCTGCGCTGTCGAGCAAAATCGCATTCGATGGAGATAAATGATCGGTGGTGATGTTGTCACCTAAAACAGCCAGTGCACGCATACTCGTTAAGCTGCGCTCACCTGCCAAGGCACCCTCCCAATACGGTGGACGACGTATATAGGTTGACTGACCACGCCACTCATACAAAGGGCTAACTTTGGTGCCGCTATCGGATTGAATCGCAAACATAGGTTCGTAAACCTTGCGAAACTGTTCTGGCTTGACGCTGGATTTAACAATGGCATCAATCTCTTCATCGGTAGGCCAGATATCTTTTAAGCGAATTTCTTTACCATCAACTACCGTCAAAATATCTTTTTCAATATCAAAGCGTATGGTGCCTGCAATCGCATAAGCAACGACTAAGGGTGGTGACGCAAGAAAAGCTTGTTTGGCATAAGGGTGTATACGTCCGTCAAAATTTCGGTTGCCTGATAAAACCGCTGTGGCATACAAATCACGAGCTAAGATTTCTTTTTGAATCACCGGATCCAACGCCCCCGACATGCCATTACATGAAGTGCAGGCATAGCCCACCACGCCAAAGCCCAACTTTTCTAAGTCGTCCATCAAACCGGCTTCTTCAAGATACATAGTCACAGCTTTGGAGCCTGGCGCAAGTGATGATTTCACCCACGGCTTACGCGCCAAACCCAGCTGGTTGGCATTACGTGCCAAGAGAGCAGCAGCAATCACATTACGCGGATTTGATGTATTGGTGCAGCTGGTAATTGCTGCAATGATGACAGCACCATCTGGCATTTGGCCCGGCACCTCTTCCCATTGTCCTGCAATCCCTTTGGCGGCTAATTCAGACGTGGCTACACGCGCATGAGGATTCGAAGGGCCTGCCATATTGCGCACTACGCTAGTTAAATCAAATGTCAGTACACGTTCATAGTCTACTTTTTGCAAGGTATCGGCCCACAGACCTGCTTGTTTGGCATAGGTTTCGACCAACTTGACTTGCTCATCACTGCGACCAGTGAGTTTGAGATAGCTGATGGTTTGCTCATCTATAGAAAACATCGCCGCTGTTGCGCCATATTCCGGAGCCATATTCGAAATCGTGGCTCTGTCACCCAAGGTGAGCGCTTTAGCACCCGTGCCATAAAACTCCAAATAGGCACCCACCACTTTGGATTTGCGCAAAAACTCTGTCATGGCTAGCACGATGTCGGTCGCTGTAATGCCAGGCTGCGGCTTGCCTGTTAATTCAACACCAATAATGTCGGGTAAGCGCATCCACGATGCACGACCTAACATCACGTTCTCAGCTTCCAAACCGCCTACACCAATCGCAACCACCCCCAGAGCATCCACATGGGGCGTATGACTATCGGTACCGACACAGGTATCAGGATAGGCAACACCGTCCTGCACTTGTATCACTGGCGACATACGCTCTAAATTAATCTGATGCATGATGCCGTTCCCAGGCGGGATGACATCGACATTTTTAAATGCGTGCTTAGTCCAATCGATGAAATGAAAACGATCTTCATTGCGCCTATCTTCGATGGCACGATTTTTAGTAAATGCCTCAGGATCAAAACCACCGCATTCCACTGCCAGCGAATGATCAACAATCAATTGCACGGGTACCACAGGATTGACCTTGGCCGGATCGCCACCTTGATCAGCGATCGCGTCGCGCAAGCCCGCCAAATCTACCAGCGCCGTTTGACCCAAAATATCGTGACAAACAACTCGCGCTGGATACCAGGGAAAATCCAGATCACGCTTGCGCTCGATCAGCTGCTTAAGTGATGCTGTAAGCGTCGCAGGATCGCATCGGCGCACCAGATTTTCAGCCAGTACGCGCGATGTGTACGGTAATTTTTCAAACGCGCCTGGTGCAATCGCATCCACTGCGGAGCGCACATCAAAATAATCCAGTGTGGTACCAGGCAGGGCTTTTCGGTGTGCAGTATTCATGAGTGAAAGTAAAGGCGAAGATAAACAAATGAAAAACTAAAATGTAGGGGAGACACGCTGAGTTGTATCCCCTACCCTGAACGATCAATTATTTACGTTTAGCGATGGGTACAAATTTCAAATCTTCCGGCCCGACATAATTTGCACTGGGTCGTATGATTTTATTGTCTATGCGCTGTTCAATAATATGTGCCGCCCAACCGGATGTGCGCGAAATAACAAACAGCGGAGTAAACATCGCTGTTGGCACACCCATCATGTGATACGAGACTGCTGAGAACCAATCCAGATTAGGGAACATTTTTTTCGCATCCCACATCACACTTTCCAGACGCTCTGCGATATCAAACATTTTTGTAGAACCTGCATTGTTTGACAGATTACGCGCCACTTCTTTAATGACTTTGTTACGTGGATCAGAAATCGTATATACCGGATGGCCAAAACCAATAACCACCTCTTTATTTTCTACTCGGCGACGTATATCTGCCTCTGCTTCATCGGGAGTATCGTAGCGTTTTTGAATTTCAAATGCCACTTCATTGGCACCGCCATGCTTAGGGCCACGTAGTGCACCTATGGCACCGGTAATAGCCGAGAACATATCCGAACCCGTACCAGCAATCACACGACCAGCAAAGGTGGATGCATTGAATTCATGCTCTGCGTAGAGTATCAACGAGGTGTGCATTGCTTTAACCCACAACTCAGGTGGCTCTTCACCATGCAGCAAATGTAAGAAATGGCCACCTATGGAATCGTCATCGGTTTCGACTTCGATGCGCTTGCCATTGTGACTGTAGTGATACCAGTACAGCAGCATAGAACCCAATGAAGCCATCAGTCGATCAGCGATATCACGCGCACCTGGAGCATTGTGATCATCTTTTTCTGGCAGCACACATCCTAAAGCAGACACGCCCGTGCGCATGACATCCATAGGATGGGATGATGCTGGCAGCCACTCGAGTACTGCTTTTACGTTAGCAGGTAATCCACGTAATGCTTTGAGCTTTTGTTTGTAGGCTATTACCTCAGCTGTGGTCGGTAATTTACCGTGTACCAGCAGATAAGCAATTTCTTCAAATTCGCAGGCATCGGCGACATCCAAAATGTCATAGCCACGGTAATGAAGATCGTTACCTGTTTTACCCACGGTGCACAATGCGGTGTTACCCGCAGTTACACCAGACAGCGCCACAGATTTTTTTGGTTTAAAGCCAGCTACTGGTTGATCGCTCATTTTTTCTCCCGCATGAAATAGTGTTTACTTGGATTTTTGCTGCGCAAATAGCGCATCGAGTTTCTGTTCAAAGTCGTGATAGCCAATACGATCATAGAGTTCCATACGTGTTTGCATGGTATCGACTACATTTTTTTGTGTTCCATCGCGGCGCACGGCGAGATAAACATTTTCTGCTGCCTTATTCATGGCACGAAATGCCGACAGCGGATAAAGCACGATACCGATATCGGATGCGCGTAGCTCGTCCACAGTAAATAAGGGCGTTGCGCCAAATTCAGTAATGTTCGCCAGTACTGGCACCTTGACTGCGTCGACAAACTGCTTATACATAGACAGCTCGGTAATGGCTTCCGGGAAAATCATGTCTGCACCCGCTTCAACACACGCCACAGCACGCTCAATCGCAGAATCCAATCCTTCCACTGCCAGTGCATCGGTGCGTGCCATGATCACAAATTGATCATCGGTTCGTGCGTCCACAGCGGCTTTAATACGATCGACCATTTCCTGCTTGGTGACGATTTCTTTGTTGGGACGGTGACCACAACGCTTGGCACCCACTTGATCTTCAATATGCATGGCTGCAGCACCAAACTTGATCATGGATTTCACAGTGCGCGCAACATTGAATGCAGACGAACCAAAACCGGTGTCCACATCAACCAGTAACGGTAAATCGCAGACATCGGTAATTCTGCGCACATCGATCAACACATCATCCAGATTTGAAATACCTAAATCAGGCAAACCCAGCGAACCAGCTGCCACGCCACCGCCTGAAAGATAGATAGCGCGAAAGCCCGCGCGTTTAGCCAGCAAGGCGTGATTAGCGTTAATGGCGCCTATGACTTGTAGTGGCGATTCTTCTTGTACGGCTAGACGAAAACGCGCACCTGGAGTGAGCTTGCTCATGAGAGTCCCGTTAAAAGTGAAGTTTGATTGTCCTCCCTGGATTGCAATCCCTATGCCATCCAGGGCACGCCTAGCTGTAATCCCTTCATGCTGAAAATATCCATAAAAAACAGAGGCTTGCCAAATACATGAAAAGAGTTGCCAAGTCAGCAATTACAAAAACGTTTCACTGTATGTTTCAATGTTTCATTTAAAATGCAACATTTAACGTTACTGAAACAATATGCGTCCTCCACCACCCAGAGAATCCGCGGCAAAACCCGTCTTCTGGACGGTATCGATCTCACGCCTGTTTGACTTGTTTCGCGACATCACCCTGGAGTTCGACGACCTGGCAACGATAGAACCGATACAGCTAGGATTTGAAGAAGCCGTTGCCCACATACGCGAACGACTACAAACCGAGCGTTGCGATGCCGTGATCTCTGCCGGTTCAAATGCGGCCTATTTGAAAAGCCGTTTATCTATTCCCGTTGTGATTGCCAAGGCGAGTGGCTTTGATGTCATGCGCGCACTGGCGCGCGCACGCCGAATTACTCCAGATATCGGCCTCATTAATTACCAGGATCCCTTGCCTGAACTGGTGGAGTTTCAGCAGACTTTTGACCTGCCTATCGCGCAGCGTACTTACGTCACTGTAGAAGACGCCCGCGCTCAGATTAATGAAATGAAAGCCACCGGAATTAAAGCGGTGGTGGGTGCTGGCCTGATTACCGATTTAGCCGAAGAAGCGGGTTTAGCCGGTGTGTTTGTTTATTCCGCTGCCTCGATACGGCAGGCGTTTGAAGATGCTCTGGATATTGCGCGCGCAACACAACTAGAAGCACCGCGCGGACGCAATTACCCGGCAGCGGATACTCTGCGCGCTAAACATGGCGTGAATGAATTACGTGGTCACTCCGAAAAAATTGAATCACTACGCCAAACAATTCGCTTATTCAGTAAATCACCAGCACCAGTGCTGATTGAAGGTGAAACTGGTACTGGTAAAGAACTGGTAGCACAGGCGATACATCGCGAAAGTCTACGCAAAGGTGCTGGTAATCAACCTTTTGTGGCGGTAAATTGCGGAGCAATAGCAGAATCATTATTGGAATCAGAATTATTTGGATACGACGAGGGCGCATTCACAGGATCACGTCGCGGTGGTCATGCGGGCTTATTTGAATCAGCTCATCGAGGCACCTTGTTTCTGGATGAAATTGGAGAAATGCCTCTGCCCTTACAAACACGTTTGCTACGTGTATTGGAAGAAAAAGAAATTGTGCGTGTCGGTGGAACGCGCCCCATACCTATCGATGTACGCATCATTAGCGCAACGCATTGTCAACTTGAAGAACGTATCGCAACTAATCAATTTCGTGCTGATCTTTTTTATCGTCTCGGAGTTTTGCGTGTACACCTACCCTCACTGCGCGAACGAAAGGACGACATCATTCCGCTAGCTGAATGGTGGCTAAAAAATGCTCTGGCTGATTTAGGCGCACGTGCGAGTGTCAATCTGCATGCAGAATTACAAACCTGTGCAAGTTTGCTCTATGCATGGCATTGGCCGGGTAATGTGCGCGAATTACGTAATCTTATGCAGCGCGTCGCTTTGTTTTTATCAGTCGAGCCACTGCAGGCATTGACACCTTCATTATTGATTCGTCTGGCGCCTGAGCTTGCAGCTGAAAATTCGCTAGCCATCCGCGCCGAAACTCACAGAACAGATAACGATATAAAAACCATACTCCACCGCTTTGGCGGCAACCGAGAGCAAGCCGCGGCCTACCTGGGCATCAGCCGGACCACCCTGTGGAGACGTATTAAATCAGGCCAATAATTGTGCCTAACGCGAACCGACGTCACTGCGGATTATGGTAAAAATTTAACCACCTTATCTAAAGATTTCAACGTTAAAGCCGAAACATTAGATGTTGAATGCTACTTGTATTGGGTGGAGCTCGGTCATGAACCAAAAATATGTAGAAGAGGGATACGTACTGCCCGCCGCTGGAAAACAGCCAGGTCAACACGACTGGAAACCAGGATCTGATGTGCAGTCGCTGTGGCGTCGCTTCGGCTGGACACCACCCAGTGAGAGCTCACAATCTAGCAAGAAGTCCACTAACGACAAACACCCACCCGTGCACCTGCTGCGCGGCTGAGCGTGCCTAAACTGGCTGCTTAGTCGTCTTTGCCGCCTTCGATACCCAGCTCTTGTATTTTGCGCGTGATGGTGTTGCGACCTATACCTAAACGTATAGCAGCATCATTCTTGCGCCCGTGCGTGTGTTTAAGCGCCGTTTTTATCAAGGCAGATTCAAACTGCTTTCCCAGAGCATCCATCACTTCTGGCTTACCAGCAGAGAGCATTTGAGCAGCCTCTGCTTCTAGCATCAGTATCCAGTTAGTCCGCTCGCTAGTACCACCTACTAATCTGGACAATGGATTTTCATCGCTTGATTCAGAGACATGAGCATATGAACCATTTATCTCAGGTTCCCCTTGCGACTCCGTACCCGATGATGCAGATGGAACAAACACTCCGGCGGTCATCTCAGGAGGTAAATCTTTGATTTCAACTGTCTGACCTGGCGCCATGACGGTAATCCAGTTACACAGATTTTCCAGCTGTCGCACATTACCAGGCAAATCTAAGGTGGAAAGAAAATGCATCGCCTGATCTGATAATCGCTTAGAGTCAACCCCTAGCTGATGCGCACTTTGATTTAAAAAGTAGCGCGCCAATAATGGAATGTCTTCGCGACGCTCACGCAAAGATGGCAACCGCAAGCGAATCACATTGAGTCGGTGATATAAATCCTCGCGAAACAATCCGTCTCGAACACGTTGCTCTAAATTTTGATGAGTCGCCGCTATGACTCGTACATTCGCTTTGAGTGATTGGTGCCCACCTACACGATAAAAATGACCATCTGACAGCACACGCAATAACCGCGTCTGTAGATCAAAAGGCATATCGCCTATTTCATCCAAAAACAGTGTGCCGCCTTCGGCTTGTTCAAATCGACCTCGCCGGGTTGCCTGAGCTCCGGTAAATGCACCGCGTTCATGACCAAATAATTCGGACTCGAGCAAATCCTTGGGTATGGCTGCCGTGTTGAGCGCAATAAAAGGTTGAGAGGCTCGCGGGCTGTGTTTATGTAGTGCGCGTGCTACCAGTTCTTTGCCAGTGCCGGACTCGCCTGTAATCAGCACGGTGACATTCGATTGCGACAGCCTGCCTATAGCGCGAAAAACATCCTGCATGGCTGCGGCCTGACCCAAAATTTCGGGATTCTCAGCTTCGGTTTGTTCGCCGGCTGATTCGCGCAGACTTTCTTCTAATGCTCGTCGTATGAGTTCTACCGCTTTGTCGAGATCAAATGGCTTAGCGAGATACTCAAAGGCACCTCCCTGAAATGCGGCAACGGCAGAATCCAGATCAGAAAACGCCGTCATCACGATTACTGGCAAGCCAGGAAAACGCTCTTTGACTATCTGCAGCAGCTCCAGGCCAGATTCTCCTGGCATGCGTATATCGGAAACCAAGACTTGCGGCGTTCCTGAATCAAGGGCAGCGACAACATCTCGTACATTGGAAAAACTGCGGGTGGAGAGATTTTCTCGCGCCAATGCCTTTTCAAGCACCCAGCGTATCGATTCATCGTCATCAACTATCCAGATTGGTTTCATGTGCGTCGCCATGCGTCCAGCATAATCCATCGCCAGCACCATTACAGTGCGCTTACCGCCCTTGTTTGTCTCACCCACACCAGGTGCTCAATAAACGCACAGAATCAGGGCAGACCCACAAGAATACGAAAATCCGTGCAACCGGGTCGGCTGTCACATTCAATGACACCGTTATGCTGCTGAACGAAGGTCTGGGCCAACGTCAGCCCCAGTCCGCTACCCCCATCTCGGCCAGAGACGAGTGGATAAAAAATTCTATCCTTCAGCTCAGCCGGTATACCCGGGCCGTTGTCTATGATATGCAAGTCCAGTGCCAGCCTGTAGCGATGTTTGGCGATGGTAATTGAGCGCGCAATCCGACTACGAAATGTTAATTCGGCATCGCCCTGCCTGACCCTGCTCGCCAAGGCTTGCGCTGCATTGTGGGCAATATTAAGAACAGCTTGAATCAGTTGCTCTTTATCACCGCGAAACTCTGGCAACGATAAATCGTAGTCACGCCAGATGGTGAGACCTTGGGGAAATTCCGCCATGATCAAGCTGCGAACCCGCTCGAACACTTCATGGATATTCACATCACCCACTATCTGAGGTCGTCGATGCGGCGCCAGCAAGCGATCCACCAGCGTTTGTAATCTATCAGACTCTTTGATGATTACTTGGGTGTACTCGCGTAAGTCTCGCAGGTCGTGACTGGGCAGCTCCAACTCGAGTAGCTGCGCTGCGCCACGTATGCCCCCTAGTGGATTCTTGATTTCATGCGCAAGATTTCGGATGAGCTCTTTGTTTGCCTGAGTCTGATCAAGCAAGCGCTCTTCCCTATCCATCTTCATCTGTTGAACGTTTTCGCGTAGCTCTATCAAGACTGGATTATCTGCATCGTCCAACACAGTAATGATGAGATTTACCTGTAAGGGTGGCCTGCCCAGACGTTCCAGCAGCAAGTCTTCACGCTTCTCGTCAAACTGATGCTGCAGTGCCTGATCGAAAATTAACCCCAGCTTCTCGCCGTTCAGAAACAAGTCGGACAGCCGCTGAAGGTTGAGTACCTTGAATGAATTCTCCAGCAAGCTCTCCGATGCTGCATTGGCATAGGTTATACGCCCTTGAGTATCCAACAACAGTACCGCGGAGGCTAATAAATCCAGTCCGCCTAGTGAGTTCGTCAGCATATACACAGTCATCCAAAAGACGAGGGCCGCAGCGCGGCCCCAGGTACGGCAAAAGTGCGTAGCACCTATTTTAATTGACTGATCTCACGCCGTAGTGCCTCAATATTTTTCTCTGTTCTCTGAATTTCTTCTTTCATCATGGCCACACGATCTTGGTATTTCGCATAGTTGCGCTCGCTACCCAATCGCTCAGGCTCGCCATTTTGGAATTCTTTCTTCAATTCGGCCAGTTTACCTTCTTCTGTGCGCACTTCATCGAGCAAGATCTGCATTCTGTCCTGGTCACGACGTTTTTGTACTTGCGATTCAATTTTTGGGAAGGGTGTGCCCGCCGCATCGCTTTTAGTTTGAGACGGACTTGTGGAAGACGAAGGAATGGTCGAGATCGACTCTAATTCGAGCTTGCGGCACCCTCGTGTATCACCTGTATTACGGTACTCTCGTGTGCCATTGGGATGGCTGCACAAATACACACCCTGAGCATGAGCCTGTATGGAAAATGCGCACAACAAAACGAAGGTATTGCAAACAGAGCTTTTCATAGGCAGCACCATGAGGCAGTCATTGAAACAACATGATGTTTTTATAGCAGAAAGTCGCTTTAGTTATTTGTCAAATAAACAACAAAATGATTAAAAAAAAGGGGCGGTTGCACCGCCCCTCAGATTTCGGCATACCTAGCCCGATTTACAGCGAATAGTACATGTCGAACTCAATCGGATGGGTCGTCATGCGGAAACGCGTGACTTCCTGCATCTTCAGTTCGATGTATGCATCCAACATGGTGTCGCTAAACACACCGCCACGAGTCAAGAACTCGCGATCTTTGTCCAGATATTCCAGCGCCTGATCCAGCGAAGAACAAACGGTTGGGATCTTTGCGTCTTCTTCTGGCGGCAGATGGTACAGATCTTTCGATGCAGCCTCACCTGGATGGATCTTGTTTTGTACGCCGTCTAAACCAGCCATTAACAGCGCAGAGAAGCACAGGTAAGGATTGGCTGATGGATCCGGGAAGCGCGTTTCAATGCGGCGACCCTTAGGATTCGGTACATGAGGAATACGAATCGAGGCTGAACGATTACGTGAGGAGTAAGCCAGTTTAACTGGTGCCTCAAAACCTGGAACCAAACGCTTATAAGAATTGGTACCAGGGTTAGTAATTGCATTCAAAGCACGCGCATGCTTGATGATGCCG
>Ga0315899_10001815_pt1 | contig 24098 bp, 21 predicted proteins | sample LakEriMetagenome_2_FD_203518 | JGI IMG/M metagenome (GOLD analysis project Ga0315899, IMG submission 203518) | Freshwater fungal communities from buoy surface, Lake Erie, Ohio, United States - Buoy 4 MA112 | ecosystem: Environmental > Aquatic > Freshwater > Lake | place: USA: Lake Erie, Ohio... | reverse complement strand
AAGGATGCGACCGCTTGGCTCGAGGCGCATAAGGCCGGCCCGTTCTTCCTGTATTACTCGCTGTCCCATGTGCACGGCGAAATCCTGCCGACCCCGGACAGCGCTCCGGCCCCGAAGGGAGAGTCGAATAACCAACGCGCGCAACGTCTGCTCGCTGATAACATCACCTATATGGATAAGCTCGTCGGCAAGCTCGTCGCCGAACTCGAACGCCTCAAACTGCGCGAGAACACCCTGATCGTCTTCATGGGCGACAATGGCAGCACTAAGTCGGCCGCGGTTGATGCCACGATCGGTGGACGACGGATCGAAGGAGAGAAGGGTTCCATGAAGGAAGGCGGCGGCCTCGTCCCGTTCTTCGCCGCCTGGCCCGACGTGATGCCTTCTGGTAAGGTGAATGCTAACGTCGCTGACGCCAGCGACCTCCTGCCCACTTTCGCCGAGCTCGCCGGCGCGCCGCTGCCGGCCGGACGCGTGATCGATGGTCGTAGCCTGGTCTCCCAATTCAAGGGTGACACGAAGTCCCCGCGCACCTGGGCCTACTGCCAGCTCAGCAATAACTACTATGTCCGCGAGGCGGGCTGGAAGCTCGACCACTCCGGCACCCTTTACGACATGAAGGACGCCCCGTTCAAGGAAGTCGCCGTCGCGGCCGACACCAAGGACGAGGCCGCCGTGGCCGCCCGGGCCCGCCTGGCGGCCGCTTTGACCGGCCTGAACCCGACTGCTGGCTACAAGGACGAAGTCGGCGACGGCTCCGGTCGGAGCGGTAATAAGGAAGAGAAAAAGAAGAAGACAAAGAAGCCGAAAGAGGCTAAGTAATCGGTATGCCCCTGCGTCTGCTCTGCGCGCTTTTCCTGGCGACATCCGTCGTCTTTGCGGCCGACGAGGTCCTGACGGACAAGTCCTCGTCCGCGAAGGTCATGGCCCTATATCAGAGGGTCCTGGCTGGGGCGCAGAAGGCTCCGCCGGCACCCGGAGGCATCATCTGCATCGGCAGCTCGCACATGCAGTTCTGGAAGAGCGTGAAGACCGACCTGGCGCCGCTGACCGTGCATAATTATGGCATCGGTGGCAGCCGGATGAATCAGGCCGCCGATCATTTCGTCGATAACCTCGCCATCCCTTTCAAGCCGCGAGCGGTGATCCTTTACGAAGGCAGCAACGATATCAATGCCGGCGCCAAGCCTGAGGAGGTTCTGGCGAATTTCCGGAAGCTCTCCGGTAAACTGCACGCCGCCTTGCCGCAGACGCGCCTCTACGTGCTCGGCGTCGTGCCCAGCCCCGGCAAGCGCTTCCTCAAGATCGCCGAACTCCGGAAGACGAACGAGCTGCTCGCCAAGGAGTGCGCCACCCAGCCGTGGATGAAGTTCATCGACATCACCGAGCCGCTCATCGGCGCCGACGGTCAGCCCAAGGCCGAATGCTTCATCCCGGGTGACATCCACATGCTCCCTGCCGGCTACGCCGTGTGGAAGTCCGTCATCGCTCCCGTCATCGTGCCCGCCGAAAAGACTTACGAACATGCGAAATAGTCATTCCTCGGACTATAAGCGTAACCTCCGCCGGGAGGTCGCCGGTTACTTCATCGTCGTCCTCTGTGCGTTGCCGATCCGCTTCTGGCTTTATGCGGCCGTCAAAGATCAGGACGGCTGGCTCGGTTTCCTGGCCGGGCAGGCTTTTGGCTACCTGACGATCGGCCTCGTCTCCGCCGTCTTCGTCTCCAAGCTCAGTCTCAGGACCAGGCTCATCCTGACCTTCCTGATCGTCGCGCTTTGATGGGGTGGGGAGGGGTAGGGTCGCCACGGCGTGGCGACCTAGCTAGGTCAGCACGCAGTGCTGACCCTACCTCGATGCAGGTTGTTAGAGTCTTTGTCAGAGTGGACGTAGCTAACCCACGAAAGTCATGACTTTCGGGCTTTAATCTAGCTGGCGGAGAGGGAGGGATTGGCTCCGCTGCGCTGCGGGGCTTCGCCCCAATCCTGGCGGATTGCCCGTTCGGCCTACGGCCTCACCGAACCTAGGTTCTCATCCCTCCGGCACGGCTAGCCCTGTCCCAAGCCCTGTCTCTGGCCCTTGAGCAAAGCGAAATGTCTAGCTGGCGGAGAGGGAGGGATTCGAACCCTCGGTACCTTGCGGTACACTGCATTTCCAATGCAGCGCGATCGACCACTCTGCCACCTCTCCTTTGTTACCAGCTAGAAGGTGCATCAAAGGGAGGGCGGGGGGTGGGTCAAGGGAGAAGAAAGCCCCCAGATAAGAGGCTCAGAGGCCCAGAGGCTCGGAGGCACAGACAACTTAAGGCCAAGGGGCTGGGAGACTCATAGGCATGGCATGACCGCAGGCCTTTCGGCCTTTTCTGGTCAACCGAGCCTCTGGGCCTCCGGGCCTCTAACGACGCTTACTTCGCGACGGCTTTCGCCCAGGAGTCCTTCAGGCCGACGGTGCGGTTGAAGACGGGCTTTCCGGGCTGGGAGTCCTTGGCGTCGGCGCAGAAGTAGCCGGTGCGTTCGAACTGCACGCGGGTGCTCGGCGCGAGGGCGAGGAGGGCGGGTTCGACGAAGCCACGGATGGTCTTGAGCGAGCCGGGATTGAGGAGCGTGCGCCAGTCGGTGCCTTCGGGAATGTCGTTCAGGTCCTCGTGCGCGAAGAGGCGGTCGTAGACGCGGACCTCGACGTCGCCGGCATGCTTCTCGGAGACCCAATGGATGGTGCCCTTGACCTTGCGGCCGTCCGGGGCGTCGCCGCCGCGGGTGGCGGGATCGTAGGTGCAGGTGACTTCGATGACGTTGCCGGCGGCGTCCTTCTTGCAGCCGGTGCAGGTCACGAAGTAGCCCCAGCGGAGGCGGACCTCCTGGCCGGGCGTGAGGCGGAAATACTTCTTCTCCGGGATCTCCATGAAGTCCGCGCGCTCGATGAGCAGCGTCTTGGAGAAGGGCACCTTGCGGGTGCCGGCGGAGGGATCCTCGGGGTTGTTGACGGCGTCGAGCTCGTCGACCTGGCCTTCGGGGTAGTTCTCGATGACGAGGCGGACCGGATCCAGCACCGCCATGAAGCGGGAGGAGGTCTTGTTGAGGTCGTCGCGCACGGCGTGCTCGAGCAGGGCGACGTCGGAGAGGGAATTATTCTTCGTAATACCGATCGTCTCGCAGAACTTGCGGACCGCGGCCGGCGTGTAGCCGCGGCGGCGCATGCCGGAGATCGTGGGCATGCGGGGGTCGTCCCAGCCGGACACGCGCTTCTCCTGCACGAGTTCGAGCAAGCGGCGCTTGGACATGACGGTGTAGGTCAGGTTGAGGCGGGCGAATTCGATCTGCTGCGGTTTGGCGGGGGTATCGAGCGTGCGGAGGAGCCAGTCGTAGAAGGGGCGGTGCACCTCGAACTCCAGCGTGCAGATCGAGTGGGTGATGCCTTCATACGCGTCCTCGAGCGGGTGCGCGTAGTCGTACATCGGGTAGACGCACCACTTGTCGCCGGTGTTGTGGTGATGGGCCTTGCGGATGCGGTAGATGACCGGATCGCGCATGTGCATGTTCGGCGACGCCATGTCGATCTTGGCGCGGAGCACGGCCCTGCCTTCGTCAAACTCACCGCGGGTCATCTTTTCGAAGGCCGCGAGGTTCTCGTCGACGGACGCGTCGCGGGTCGGGCTCGGCTTGCCGGGGTGTTTCTCGTCGCCGTGGAATTCACGGATTTGGTCCTGCGAGAGGAAGCAGACGTAGGCCTTGCCGAGCTTGATCAGCTTGATGGCGTCGGCGTGCATGCGCTCGAAGTAGTTCGAGGCCTGGTAGTAATGCTCGTTCCACTCGAAGCCCAGCCAGCGGACGTCCTCTTTGATCGAGTCGACGTATTCGACCTCTTCCTTGGTCGGATTCGTGTCGTCCATGCGGAGGTGGCAGCGGCCCTTGAATTCGAGGGCGAGGCCGAAGTTCAGGCAGATCGACTTCGCGTGGCCGACGTGCAGGTAGCCGTTGGGTTCCGGGGGGAAGCGGGTAGCGATGGACGCGTGCTTACCCGCGGCCAGGTCGGCGTCGATGATCTGCTGGATGAAGTGGCGGTGGGCCGCCGGCGCAGGGGTTTCGGAGGACATGACGGAAATCTTAAGAGTGGTGCAGAAGTGCGAATCGGCGCGAGCGCCTGTGCAAAAGTGCAAAGGTGATGATCAGGCAGCGAAGGCCTTCAGGCGGGCGAGGGTGGTGTCGCGGCCGAGGACGCGGAGGACGCCGAGCAGGTGGGCGCCGCCGCCTTGGCCGGAGGTCGCGAAGCGGACTGGCGCGAAGTAGTCGGTAGGCTTGCGCTCGTTCGCGGCGCCGACGGCGGCGAAGGCGGCCTCGAGGGCCGGCTCGTTCCAGGCGGCGGCCTCGAGGGCGGGCAGCAGTTCGCGGACGCGGGCGACCGGGTCGCCGCCCTTCTTGGTGAGGTTGGCCTTGGCGCCATCGTCTTTCTTGAAATCAGCGGTGAAGAAGAAGCCCATGAACTCGGGCAGGTGTTCGAGCGAGATCACCTTCTCCTGGACGATACCCAGCACTTCGGCGAGGCGGGCGTCGGAGACCGAAGCGTCGATGACCTTCGTCTCAAGCAGGATCGGGCGCGCGAGCGCGGCGAACTCGGCGGCGGGCAGGTTGCGGAGCGTCTGCGCGTTGACGTGCGACATCTTGCGCTCGTCGAAGCGGGCGTTGGATTGGTGCACCGCGGAGATTTCGAACTGCTTGATGATCTCTTCGATCGGCAGCACTTCCTTGCCGTCGGCGGGCGTCCAGCCGAGCAGGCAGAGGTAGTTGCGGACGGCGGAGGGGAGGTAGCGGCGCTGCTGGTATTCCTCGATGAGGGCGCCCTTGTCGCGCTTGGACATCTTGCCCGGGCCGTCGGTCTTGAGGATGAGCGGGATGTGGGCGTACTTCGGCGGTTCGACGCCGAAGGCCTTGAAGAGCTCGAGGTGCTTCGAGGTGTTGGAAAGGTGGTCCTCGCCGCGGATCACGTGCGTGATCTTCATCTCGATGTCGTCGACGACGTTGACGAAGTGGAAGACCGGTTCGCCGTTGGAGCGGAAGATCACGAAGTCGCGGTCTTCGACGCGGGCGACTTGGCCGCGCACCATGTCGTGCAGCACCATCGGGGCGGCGTCGACCTTCTCGTAGTCCTTCTTCAGGTGGTCGTCGTAGGCGGCGGTGCGGGCGCCTTCGAGGCGGAGCCACCAGGCGCCGTCCTTCTCGTAGGCGCGACCCTTGGCGGCGAGCTCCTGAAGCTTGGCCTTGTAGAGTTCCGTGCGCTGCGACTGGAAGTAGGGACCGTAGTCGCCGCCGGCCTCGGGGCCTTCGTCCCAATCCATGCCGAGCCAGCGCATCGAGTCGAAGATCACCTTCAGGAAGGCGTCGGAGTTGCGCTCCTTGTCGGTGTCCTCGATGCGGAGGATGAACTTGCCGCCCGTGTGACGGGCGTAGAGCCAGTTGAACAGGGCCGTGCGGGCGCTTCCGATGTGGAAGAAGCCGGTGGGGCTGGGGGCGAAGCGGACGCGGACCTGGGACATTTGGATAATAAAGGGGTAGGGGTTGGGGGAGGGGGTGGTAAAGCCGGAATCGGGGCCAAATAAAGAACCCCTCGGGAGGAGGCCTCCGGAGGGGTTCCAGTGGGCCTTAAGACTCCCTTACTTGGCCTCGACGGGCGGGGGGACGATGTCTTGGACGAGGCCGCGAGCCATGTTTTCAGCGATGTACATCGAGAACTGCATCGTCGCCATGCGGCTCTCTTCGGCGTTCGTGGCGTCCTTGGGCAGGTCGGCCTTGGCCGGGCGGATGAAGATGAAGTCGCCGTTGGCGGTACGGATCGGGGAGGTCACCTTGCCGACGCCGGCGGCTTCGATGAGGAGTTCAGTGCTCTCGTTGGCACCACGGAGGGACTCGGGGAGCGCGCGGGCGGTGAAGGCTTCGGGGGAGGCGAGCGTCAGCTTGCGCGCCTTGGCGCTGTCGGTGAAGGACTTGCCGGCGGCGATGTCCTCGTTGATGCCCTTCGCGAGCTTGTTGGCTTCTTCGGACAGCAGGCGGTTGAACTGGGACTTCTTCCAGGCCTCGACGGCCTTGGTCTTGGCTTCGTCGAAAGTCGGCAGACGGTCGGGCGTGCGCTGGTTGAGCAGGATGAAGGTCGCGCCGGCTTCGGAGCGGTAGACTTCGGTGCGCCATTCCTTCTCGGTAAGTTCGCCGGCGACGCGGAGGGCTTCGGCCGGGACCTGCGCGACGGACGGAGCGGCGGTGACGTCGAAAGCGGGGATGGTCGTGATCTTGGCGTTCTTGGCCTTGATCCAGGCAGCGAGTTCCTTGCTGTCGGCCTTGGCGGTATCGATCGGGAATTTCTCGGCGAGTTCGTCGGAGATCTGGCCGGCGAGGTTGGTGATGGCGCGTTCGGTGCGGACGAGCTTCTCGAGCTCGGCGCGCTTGGCGAGGGCCTGTTCCTTGATCTTGCCGGTCTCAAACTTGAACTTCTCGGCCTGGTTGTAACCCATGTTGATGATCTCGTCGTCGCTGACCGGCGCGGTGTCGGCGACGGTCGAGGCGATGGTCACCGCGGTCACGGCCACGCGGGCGGGCAGGCGGTAGTCTTCGATGTTGGTGTTGAAGGCTTCCTTGACCTTGGCGTCGTCGACTTTCACGTCGGGCTTGAAGCCGGCGCCGGAGAAGGTGGCGACATCGACGGTCCACTTGGTGCGCACGCGGTCGAGCATGCGCTTGATCTGGCTGGCGGTCACGTGGCCGGAACCGGCGACGGCGCCGCGGGCCTTCTGGATGCGCCACGAGTCCTTGATGAAGGTCTCGAAGCGGGCGCGGACGTCGAGGTCAGCGGCGTCGAGCTGCTTGCCGGCGAGTTCCAGGAACTTGTTCAGGCCGTCGTTGCTCTTGCTGTCGAAGGCGGCGGTCATTTCGCGGGCGAGCCGGCGGATCTCGACGGCGGAGGGGGCGGGGATGGCGAGGTTGTCGGCGAGGGCGAGTTCGGCGACGCGCTGGACGAGTCCGTTGGGGTCCATGCGCTGGCCGGTCATCTGGCCGAAGAAGAGGGCGTCGTTGTGGCGCTTGCGGACGGCGGGGTCGTTAAGGTTCACGCCTTGATACATGTAGGCGGGGCCGCCGGTCAGGGCGCCACGTCCGGCGAACCCGTAGAAGACGAAGGAGACCACGATGACCACCAGCAGGAAGCCGAAGATCAGACGGTGGTGCTTGCCGGTGGCGTTCTGGAGCCAGGTAATCATTCGGGCAACTTACCCTAGGCTTTCGGCGGGTGTCAACCCGTCCAAGTCCGCCCGGTGCTTGCCTTCGCGGGGGTTGTTCACATCCCTTGAGCCGTGCCCAAGCCCCTCCAGTGCATCGTCGCCGTGGCCCGAAACGGGGTCATCGGGCGCGAAGGGAAGCTTCCTTGGCATATTCCGGAAGACCTGGCCTGGTTCATGGACCAGACGGCCGGCGGCGTCATGATCGAGGGACCGGCCTGCTACGCCGAACTGGGCAAGGCCCTGCCGGGTCGGGGGACGGTGGTGGTCTCGCGCGACCCCGCTAAGTCGTTCCCTGGGGCCGAGCGTGCCGCTTCCCTGGCCGAGGCCATCGTCATCGCCGAACGCATGGACCAGTGGCCGGGGCCGGTCTGGATCACCGGCGGCGAGCGGATCTACGCCGAGGGGACGCCCCTATGCGAACGCCTGCTCATCACCCGCATCGACCGCGACTTCGAAGGCGACCGCTTCTTTCCCGCCGATTGGCAGAAGCTCTTCACCAAACTCGTGTCGTCGAAGAAGGGCGAGTATCAGGGGTTGGGCTATGCGTTCGAAGTTTGGGAGCGTTGAGCGCGGCTGACGCCGCGAGGGGGCACGTGGGCATGGTGACACGGGGACATGGGGGAAGGCTTAACTCAATATCCGTCTCCGGTTTCCCTTTTACCTATGTCTCGGGGTAGGGCGGCCATTGCCATGGCCGCCGTTCGCTGAATGGCCGCCGCAGGGCGGCCGAAGGTAGGGGCGTGGCTTCGCCGCGCCCTCCGCATAGGAGGGCACGATAAATCGTGCCCCTACCATCGTTCGCCCTGCGGCGAACAAGATGCAACTAGGGCAGCACGCGGTGCTGCCCCTACCTCGGCCTTGCCCCCTCGCGACTATGATTCATAGTCGCGCCATGCTGCTCCCCCTGCTCCTGCTGGCTGCGATTCCGCCGACCATCTCCGAAGAGTCGAAAGTACCTCCGTATACTTTGCCCGATCCGCTCGTGTGCGCCGACGGCCGCAAGGTGACGGACGCAAAGATGTGGAACGAGGTCCGTCGTCCGGAGGTCTTCCGCCTCGTCGAGCAGAACATGTTCGGCCGCACGCCCGATACGAAGAAGCTCCAGGCCGACGCCGTGGTCGAAATCCGCGAGCAATCCAAGGATGCCTTCGGTGGCAAGGCCACGCGCACCCAGTTCAAGGTCTGGCCGATCGGCAAGAAGGGCCCGTCGTTCGATATGCTCCTCTACGTACCCAACGCGGCCAAGCGTCCGGCTCCGGTCTTCGTCGGGCTTAACTTCGGCAGTAATCATACCACGGTCGAAGACCCGGCGGTCTTCGTCGCGTCCACGTGGGTTTCCAAGCAGTGGGCCTTGAAGGGCACGACCCAGGCCGATCCGGCCTTGCGTGGCGGTCAGGCGCGTCGCTGGGAGTTCGAAGCCCTCATCGATCGCGGCTACGCTTCGGCCACCGTCTATTATGGCGATTTCGAGCCCGACCATCCCGAGGGCTGGAAGAACGGCTTCCGGGCGGCGATCTCGCCCGACGGCGTGAACACGAAATGGCAAGACGGCGAATGGGGCGCCATCGGCTGCTGGGCTTGGGGCTTGTCGCGCATGCTCGATGTCTTGGAGAAGGTCCCGTCCGTCGACGCCCGGCGTGCCGCGGTGCACGGGCATTCGCGCCTCGGTAAGGCTTCGCTCTGGGCGGGTGCGCAGGATCAACGTTTTGCGTTCGTGATCTCCAATAACTCCGGGTGCGGTGGCGCCGCGCTCAATAAGCGCATCTTCGGCGAGACTGTCGGCGTCATCTCCGGCCATTACAAGGGCCGCGGTTTCCCGCATTGGTTCACCGCGCGCTTCGAGACCTTCTCCGAAAAGGAAGACCAGCTACCGCTCGACGCCCACTACCTGCTCGCGTTGAGCGCCCCGCGTCCGCTTTACGTTGCCAGCGCTTCCGAAGACAGTTGGGCCGATCCGCTCGGCGAATTCCTCGGCGCCGTGCATGCCGATCCGGTCTACCGCGTGTTGGGTCAGCCCGGGCTCGGCGTCAAAGAACAGCCGCCCATCAGCAAGCCCGTCGGCCAGACCATCGGCTATCACCTTCGTCCCGGGAAGCACGACATCCTGCTCGAGGACTGGAAGAACTATGCGGATTTCGCCGACCGCGTGATGCCCGCGAAATAAGGCCGGTCAGACGGAGGCCGGTTCGGGAAGGGTTGACTAACCCGCGATAAGGGGGATTTTAACCCCTCACGCTCCTGTATTTCAATGGATAGAATGCTAGCCTCCGAAGCCGGCGATTTGGGTTCGACTCCCAACGGGAGCACCACTTTACGCGAACGAGTTCGCGAGGCCTGATCAGAACTCAAAGGGAAACCGGAGACCCGATGATTGGCTGCTGTACATGACCGCAGCACACATTCCGGTCTCCGGTCTCCCTTTGCTTTAATTGCCCGCCGTATCTGGCTCCTGTTCACCCGTGACCTTGCTGCCGACGGTGAGCATGACGAGCAGGCCGATGACGGCGTAGCAGATCGAGGATCCGAGCAGCACGTTGCGCAGTTTGAAGAGGTCGGTCATCCAGCCCATGATGATCGCGGCGAAAGGCAGGAAGCCGAAGAAGCTCAGGCCGGCGACGGCCGAGACACGGCCACGCAGTTCGGCGGGCGAGCGCTCCTGGACGATGGTATTCGCAAGACCGACGAGCGTGGAGACACCGACCGCCAGGCTGACGAGCGAGGCGCCGGCCCAGACCAGTCCGGTGGCTTGACTGAGGCTCACGAGCGCCCCGCAGGCGAGGACCATACCTGTCAGGATAGCGAGACGACGCAGCGACGGCCGCAGGGCCATGATCAGCAGTGAGCCGGAAACAGAGCCGGCGCCGGAGCACAACATCAGCAGACCCATCTGCTCCGGCGTGGCGTGGAGGTCATTACGCGCATAGATCGGCAGCAGGACGATGATGACCGGAAAGACGAAGAGCGTATTGGTGGCGAGGAGCGCGACCATCGCGAGGCTGGGCTTATCTTGGCTGACGTGGCGGAAGCCTTCGCCGGCGCCGCCCTGACGTTTCTGCTCTTCTTCGGCCGTACCCTCCGGACGTCGCGGTAGCGTGGCCAACGCAGCCATCAGCGCCACGAACGAGGCGGCGTTCAGGTAGAAGGCCCACTCGGCGCCATACTTTCCGACGAGATAACCGGCGGCGGCCGGGCCGACGAGACGCGTGGCGTGGAAGACCGCGCGGTCGACGGAGATGGCCTTGGCGACATTCTCCTTGGCCACGAGTTCCGGGACGATCGCCGCGGCGGCGGGCATCTCGAACGAGCTGGAGATGCCGAGCAGCGCGGCGGCGACGATGAGATGCCAGGTGTGCAGGGCGCCGTGCGCGATGAGCTGGCCGATCGCCAGTGCGAAGCCGATCTGCGCGACTTGGCAGACCTGCAGGATGAAACGTTTATCGTGCCGGTCGGCGTAGGCGCCGCCGAGGCGGAAGAGCAGGAGCATCACGATGCCGCTCGCGAGGTGCGGCGCAGCCTGCAGGAGGCCTTCGTAGCTCTGGAGTCCGTCGCGGACCACGACTTCCGTCATCACCCAGCCGAGCGCCATGCCCTGCATCCAGGTGCCCGTCATCGAGATTCCTTCGCCGACCATGTAACGCGTGAACGGTCCGTTCGGGAAACGTTCAGCGGTAGGACTGGAGGCGGGTTCGTGCATCGGGCGGCTGAGAGTATGGAGTATCGAGTATGGAGTATAGGAAAAGAATGCGGGGTACTTTACCCCGAAACTCTATACTCGAGACTCCAGACTCTCGTTTTCGGCCTACTTCTTAAAAGCCGCTTCCGTTGCCTGCCAGGCTGCGTCGACGGCGGGGCGGATGACCTTGAGCATCGCGGCGTAGCCGGCTTCGGAGGGGTGCAGGTTGTCCTTGAGATAGACGTCAGGGCGGGGCTCGCCGTCGGGGAGGTTGAGCGCGGGGTTGATGTCCACGAACCGGATCTCCGGATGGGCGGCGGCGAGGGCGCGGAAACCTTCGTCGGCTTTCTTCATCTCGGCCCACTTCGTCCGGCGCGAGGGTGCCTGGGTGGTCGAGAGGAGCACGAGCTGGGCGTGCGGATTTTCCGCGCGGAGGCGACGATGGTATTCGGTCACGCGGGCGATCACGGCCTCGGCGGTATCACCGGCGTTGATGTCGTTGCTGCCGCAATGGAAGACGACCACGCGCGGGTGGTAAGGCAGCACGATGCGATCCATGTAGCCGAGGACCTCCGTGGTCTTCGAGCCCCCGAAGCCGCGGTTGATGAGCGGGTAAGGGGCGAAGTCGCGAGCGGCCGTCTTCCACAGGCGCAGAGAGCTGGCGCCCGAGAAGAGCAGGGCGCCCTGCGGCGGCGGGTTGGCTTTGTCAGCCGATTCGAACGCCGCGATATCCTTGTCGTATTTGGTCGAAGAGAAGGCCGGCTTGGCGACGTCGGCCGCGAATCCAGTGACAGCGAGGAGGAGGGCGAGGAGGAGTTTCATTTTTGAAGGGGAAGGGGTCGGGGTAGGGGTAGGAAAGGCAGGGAGGGCGAGAGGGCAAGGTAATGGAGGGCACGAGGGCCGGAGGACAAGAGGTGCAAAGGTGCAAATGTTAGGTGTAAGCGGTTAGCGGTTGGCGGTAAGCGGTTGGGAGCACCAGCATGCAGGGGGAGAAAAGAAGGCGGAAAGCTGCCCCGGGTCGTAGGCCCCATCGCCCATCTTCCAGTCGTCCTTTGTTTTTCCTATCCGCTAACCGCCAACCGCTATCCGCCAACACCCTTCGTGGCTTTTGTCTTTCCTCTGCCATCTGTCATCCGTCATCTTCATCTATCTTCCCTCCCATGCCCCTCGTTCCTGGTCTCCTCAGCCCTTACGACGCCGTTCGCGGTTTCGTATACCTTCCTCGCCTGGTCTCGAAGATCCGCCTGCACGCGGCCGGTCAGCTACACGCCGACTTCGTGAACAATCTCGGCAAGGCCTTCGACGACCGTTGCTGCCAGTATCTCGGCATCAAGTATGACGACCTCCGTATCTGGGTGCTGCAGCATCCCACGGCGACGCAGGACGAGGTCCTCGCCTGGGCCGAAGCCAAGGGTCGTAAACTTTCCACGAACGACATCGAGATCTGGAACGGCTTCATGACCAAGCGCGGCTGGCGCGACGAGGCCAACGAAGTGCTCGTCCGTCGCCTCAAGGAGAACGGCCTGACCGCCGATGCCGGCGTGGACACGATGTTCGACTACATCGAGGTCGATGAAGGTCGCCCGGCCCGAAAAGCGGCGCTTTAAGGCGGGTTTGTCAGATTAACCTTATAATTAGGGGTTGAGAGGGGAGGCGGCCGGCCCAAGTCTGAACCTCCCCTTTTTACGAACCGTATCCTTCGGGGTACTCCTTCGCCTTGCGTCGTCTCTTCACATCATCGCCCCGTTCCGCGGGGAACGGCCTCCGGGCCGGGGAGGGACGCGTATGACCTTGGCCTTGGTCCTCGCGGAAGCCGCGGCGCAGGCCGCCCCGGTCAAGGGCGTGGCGGCGGTCGCCAATAATTTCCAGGTCGCCCTGATGGCGTTCAAGGCCGGCGGCTGGATTGTCGCCCTCATCGGCGCCGCCGCGATGGTCGGACGTCTCCTCGTCGACGAAGCCGCCGACGCCAGCTGGCAGCGTTCGCTCCGGCACGTGCTCGCCGCCGCGATCTTCGCGGTCATCGCCTACTTCGTGATGTTCCAGTGGGAACTGTCCTCGCTCAACAAGGCGATCGTCCAAGGCCTCTGCGGCGCCGTCGCCCCGGAACTCGTCGACTGGATCACCTCGAACATCCGCCGTAAGCTGGGTTACAAGGACAAGCAGAAGACACCCGCATGGAAGAACCTCTTCTCGCGCAAGAAGAAGCCGAAGCGTCGTCGCCGATCTGGCGCCGCTAAGAAGGCCGCCCCGGCCAAGGCCGTACCCAAGAAGGGCGCGAAGAAGCCCGCCGCCAAGCAGACGCCGGCCAAGAAGGCTCCCGCCAAGAAGCCGCGCGCCAAGAAGCCAGCGGAGAAGCAACCCAAGGCCAAGAAGCCGGACGACGGCCAAGCCACCCTCAACCTTTAAACAAAAAACGTCATGTGCGCCCAGCGTAGCCGCGGTCGATCCGCCAAGAACAACCTCATCCAAGCCGAGATCGGCATCGTCGGCATGGCCGTCGTGACGCTCCTCGTCTCGCTGGCCGGCCTCTGGTTCAGCCACGAGCTCAAGGGCACGACCGAGCGTGTCCGTACGACGACCCTGAGCGTCCAGGCCTCCGTCGAGGCTTATAAGACGGCCATGAAGTCGGCCGAGACCTCCGTCGTGCTGTTCACCGACCAAGGCACGAAGTCCGACAACAAGAACGTCGAGGTCACCGCGACCGCCGCGACCTCCGCCTTGGTGCTGGCCGAGCGCGACACGAAGGAATCCGTCAAACTGCTGGACCAGGTGATCGAACTGCTCGCCACTTACGAGACCGTGACGGTCACTTTCGGGGCGTCGGCTTTCATCTTCGCGCTCTTCGTAGCCATCCGCCGCTTCCGCATTTAAGGGGACCGGCGGCTCAGGCGAAGTGACCGAAGCCGCGGACCTTGATCGGTTCGCCGTCCGCCAGATCGCGGGCGAGACCCGTGCCCGCTTCGACCGTGCCTAGGCGCGTGAGCGGCGTGAGCGGGAAGGCTTTGCGGAAGGAGGCTTCGAGCAGGTCGGCGCGGTCGGCGCTGACCGCGAACAAGAGCTCGTAGTCCTCACCGTCCTGCAGGGCGTGTTCGAGGACTGGCTTGCCGTCGGACTTCGCGAGCGACTTTGCGGCGTCGGAGACCGGCAGGGCGGCCACGTCGACGCGGGCGTCGAGCTTCGGACCCAGCAGGCCGGGCAGGTCTTTCGCGAGGCCGTCGGATAGGTCGGTGCAGGCCGTCACTTCGCCGTACCCGCAGAGCCACTCGCCTTCGGCGAGGCGCGGGGTGAAATCAAGGTGCTTGCCGTAGAGCGAGCCACCGAGCTGGCCGGTCACGAAGATTACGTCGCCCGGAGCAGCGGTCTTGCGAGTCAGGATACGGTGGGCGAAGCCTTGGACCGCGAGCGTGCCGAGGAAAGAACCGTGGGCTCCGCGGCAGATGTCGCCGCCGACGATGCGGAGGCCAGCTTTGGCGGCGGCGCGTCCGGCGCCATGCGCGAAGTCCGTCAGCCACGTCGCATCGACGTCCGGTCCGATGACCAGCGAGAGCAGGGCATCGGAAGGGACGGCGCCGGCCGCGGCCAGATCGCTCAGGTTGCGGTTCACCAGCTTGGCGCCGGCGCGGATGCCATCGCAGGCCGCGTCGAAGTGGCGGCCGAGGATCACCGAATCGATCGTGCTGGCGCGGATGGAGCGTCCACCCGTCGTCGGGAGGTGAGCGCAATCGCCGCCGGGACCTTCCGGAAAGGCCGGCGCGGCTTCGGCGAGCGACTGCACCACGCGGCGGATGATCTCCTCCTCGGTCAGCTTGGCGACCGAACGGTCCGCGAGGGTGGTGAGGGCTCCCATGGCCTCAGAGGGTGGAGGCGTTCGGGGCCAGTTTCAACCAGAGTAAGTTCCACCCGTTGAAACAGGCGTGGGCGGCCATGCACGTCAGCAGGCCGTAGCGGTCGCGGACCAGGCACATGAAGGCGCCGAAGCCGAAGAGCGGCAGGGCGGCGGAAGGACTCTGATGGGCCGCGCTGAAGATCGCACCCGTGAGACAGACGGCGATCCAGCGGGAGTGGCGTTCAGAGGCCAGCTTGGCCATCGCAACGGCAAACGGACTGGAGAGAAGCAGTAAAGCTGTAGACTTAATAATGAAGTTAATCAAAATCAGGACATCTCGTTTTCCCCTAGTGCTTCCGTCTGCTGGCATCAGGGATTTCGGATCAAGGTCTGGAATGACGAATGCATCCAGGTTTAATCCCGAACAAAGCCAGGCTGTTATAGGGAGAACTATGGCTAACCAAAGGATGCCGCGGCACCACTGATTTGAGTCAGATAAAATTCGCCGCAGGCCTGGGTAGAGCATGCCGCGGAAGGCGAGTTCCTCCATGACCGGCGCCCCGATCGACACCGCGAAGATGATGGTGACGAAGCGCCAGCTATCGGCGTCCGTCTTGAGCACCGAGTCCACGATGTCCTGGGGTTCATCGGCCGGCGGTTCGCCGACCAGGCCTTGCTGGAAGAGTTGCGTCCAGCCGACGTGCACGCCTTTCCAGATCGCCGCGAGGGCCAGGCCCAAGGCGAAGAGGATCAGCATCACCAGGAGCAGTCGCGAGAAGCTGAAAGAGCGTAGCGCGCGGCGCAGCGGGCTCGCGGAGGGTTCTTCGGAAGCGACGTCCGGAGCCCAGCGCAACGTCTCCGGCACCAGCGAGCCCATCGCGAGCATCGTGACGGCGGCGGCGGACTGACCGATGAAGGCCGCCGTGAACACATGGGCTTGGGCGAGGCCGAAGTGCGAAGAGAACGCCTGGGCCGCAGCGGCGAGCACGAGACCGAAGACCAAGCCGAAGGACATCACGCCGGTCACCACGCCGAGGGCGGCGTTCGAGGCGGAGACCGGTAAGGGCGGCAGGACGCCGGGCATCCCGCGCCAGCACCGCAGGCCGAAGAAGCCGAGGACCGCCGCCGTGAGGTTGGCGCCGACGCACGCCCAGTCCCACGGCCCGAAGGCTTCGAGGGACTGAGTGAGCTCGTCCATGCGGGCTTAGGCGCCGAAGACCTGACGACCGCCGACGAACGTGGCACGGACGCGACCCGTGAGGGCGCGACCGACGAGCGGGTTGTTACCCGACTTCGAGACGAGGTCGCTCTTCGCGGGGGTCCAAGCCGACTTCGCGTCGAGGATGACCAGGTCGGCGAGGGCGCCGGCCTTGATCGTGCCGGCGGCGAGGCCGAGGGCCTTGGCCGGACCGTGCGTGAGGCGGGCGATCAGGACGGAGAGGTCGGCATGGCCGGCGGCGACGAGCGCCGTGAGGGCGGCCGCGAAGGCCGTCTCGAAGGTCGCGGCGCCGAACGGAGCCAGGTCGAACTCGCAGTCCTTCTCGGTGGCCGTGCAGGGCGAGTGGTCGGAGCAGACCGCGTCGATCGTGCCGTCGACGAGCGCGGCGATGAGCGCCAGGCGGTCGGCCTCTTCGCGGAGAGGAGGATTCGTCTTCAGGCTCGTCGCGTAATTGGCCAGCGCGGCGTCGGTGAGGAGCAAGTGCAGGGCGGAGACCTCGGCCGTGACCGAGAGCTGCTTCGCCTTGGCGCGGCGGACGATCTCGGCGGAGCCGCCGGAAGAAAGGTGCTGCAGGTGGATGCGGGCCTTGGTGAGTTCGGCGAGCAGGCAGTCGCTCGAGACCACGATCTCTTCGGCCGCGCGGGGCAGGCCGCGGAGGCCGAGGCGGAGGGACCAGGCGCCTTCATGCATCTGGCCGCCGTCGGTCATGCTGCTGTCCTGGCAATGGTCGAGGACCACCAGGTCGAACATCGCGGCGTATTCCAGCGCGCGGCGCATGATCTCATTGTTCTGCACGCCCGAGGTCGTGTCGGTGACCGCGACCACGCCGGCCTTCTTCATCGTGCCCAGCGGGGCGAGGGCCTTGCCTTCATGGCCTTTGGTGAGGGTGCCAGTCGGGAGCACGCGCACGGCGGCGTCGCGGGAGCAGATCTCGCGGAGGAGTTGGATCGTGCCGACGTTGTCCGCCGCGGGGAGCGAGTCGGGCATCGTGACCACCGTCGTGAAACCACCGGCGGCGGCCGCGCGGGTGCCCGTGCGGATCGTCTCGCGGGCCGTGCGGCCCGGTTCGCCCAGGCGGCAGTTCAGGTCGATGAAGCCCGGGGCGACGACGAGTCCCGTGCCGTCGATGACGCGGGCCTTGGCCTGGTCGGCGGCGGAGAGCTGGTCGACGAACTTGCCGTCGAGGGCGAAGACGTCGCCCTTGGCTTCGTCGCGCTTCGCAGAGGGATCGATCACGCGGGCGCCGCGGATCCAGAGGGGAGAGTTGTCGGCGGGATTCATCGGCTGATGGCTCCGGTGCAGAGGTGAAGGACGGCCATGCGGACGGCGACGCCGTTCCGGACTTGTTCGAGGATGACCGAGCGGGGGCCGTCGGCGACTTCGCTTTCGACTTCGACGCCGCGGTTGATGGGGCCCGGGTGCATGACGATCGCCTCGGGCTTGAGCCAGGCGGCGCGTTCGGCGTTGAGTCCGAACTGTGAGGTGTATTCGCCGAGCGAGGGGAAGTGGGTGGTCGTCTGGCGCTCATGCTGGATGCGCAGGAGCATGACCGCGTCGCAGTCCTTCAGGGCTTCCTTGAGGTCATGGACGATGCGGACCTGCGGGAAGGCTTCCTTCAGCGTGGCCGGGACGAGCGTCGCGGGGCCGGCGAGGGTGACCTGCGCGCCGAGCTTCGAGAGGCAGAGGATGTTGGAGCGGGCGACGCGGCTGAAGAGGATATCGCCGAGGATCGTGACCTTGAGCCCTTCGACCTTGCCGAAGCGCTGGCGGAGCGTGAAGGCGTCGAGCAGGGCCTGCGTCGGGTGTTCGTGGGCGCCGTCGCCGGCGTTGACCACCGAGATGTCGAGGACCGAGCCCAGGTAGCGGGCCGAGCCGGCGGAGGAGTGGCGCATCACGATGGCGTCGACGCCCATCGCGCGGATGTTCTCGGCCGTGTCGCGGAGGGTCTCGCCCTTCACCAGGGAGGAGGCCGTCGTGTTGATCGAGACGACTTCGGCGCCGAGCTTCTTGGCCGAGATCTCGAAGGCCGTACGGGTGCGGGTGCTCGGCTCGAGAAAGAGGTTCACCACCGTGCGGCCCTTCATCAGGTCGAGGCCCTTGCCCGGGGCGAGGGCGGGCAGGAACTGGTCGGCTTGGCGGAAGAGCAGTTCGATCTCGGAGCGGGAAAGCTCTTCGATGCCGGTCAGGTCTTTTTTCGTCCAGGTGTCTTGTTGGGCCATGCGGTGCGGTTCCGGTGGCCCTAACGAGGTTAGGACCATGGGGAAAGTGAGGAGGGAAGGCTCTTGGTCAAGGGATTAGAGGATAGCGAAGGGGTAGGGGTGGGGGCAGGGGTCGGGGTAGGAGAGGACAAAAGGCAGAGAGCCCCTTGTTTTGATTAACTACCCCAACCCCTATCCCTACCCCTCCCCTTTGAATTATTTCGCGAGAAGTTCCCGGACCTTCGCGCCGATGGCGGCGGCGGCTTCGCCCTTCTTGTCCTTATGGGCGGCGACGACGTTCACGAGGGCGCTGCCTACGACCACGCCGTCGGCGACCTTGGCGATGGCCTGGACGTGGGCGGCGGTGGAGACACCGAAGCCGACGCAGATGGGCAGGGCGGTGTGCTTGCGGATCTCGGCGACCGAGGCGGCGAGGTTGGCGGCCAGTTCGGAGCGCTCGCCGGTCACGCCTTCGCGCGAGACGTAGTAGATGAAGCCCGAGGCGTGCTTAGCGATCAGGCCGATGCGCGCGGGCGGCGTGGTCGGGGCTACGATGAAGATGTTGGCGAGGCCGTGCTTCTTCGAGGCCGCGATCAGTTCGTCGGCTTCTTCGGGCGGGCAGTCGAGCACGAGCAGGCCGTCGGCGCCGGCTTCGCGGACCTTGGCGCAGTAGCCGTCGAGACCGAACGAGAACAGCAGGTTATAATAGCAATAGAGCACGATCGGCTTATCCGTGCCGGCGCGCACCGCACGGAGCACGTCGAGCAGGCCGTCGTAGGTCATGCCGCCTTCAAGGGCGCGCTGGGCCGCGAGCTGGTTGGTCAGACCGTCGGCGAGCGGATCGGAGAAGGGCACGCCCACTTCGAGCACGTCGGCTCCGTTCTGCGCCAGGGAGAGGAGCACGGCCTTGGACGTCTCGACATCGGGGTCGCCGGCGCAGACGTAGCTCACGAAGGCCGGGCGGCCTTCGGCTTTGCAGCGGGCGAACGTCTGGGCTAAGCGATCCATGCGCGGAAGGAAGCCGGGTTTGGTCCCGAGGGCAAGGCGAAGGCGAACGCCGTCCGCTTTCCCGGGTTGCCAATCCGAGGCGCGTCCGCACCTTGGAGGCGTCGGCCCAAGTGGTGGAACGGTATACACATCAGACTTAAAATCTGCCGCCGAAAGGCTTACCGGTTCGAGTCCGGTCTTGGGTACGGCACAACGAAACAGGCCGCACGGGTGGTGCGGCCTGCTTTCCCGTTGCCGGGACAAATAAGTCCAGAGTCCTAGCTACGGGACTCTGGGGTCGGGTACGGAGAGTATTAATCCTGATTCCGTTAGTCGCCCTCGCGACTGATGCGTCCTTTATAAGGGAGGCTCTTACCTGAGTGAAATTGACTGAGGGTGTTGTGCCCCTGGCGGGTGGTGATGTCAACGGATACTTCGCCCGGGGCCGTTAATATGACAGAAAAGCCCGTTAGAGGGCCGGAATCCCGCTCCAGCGGGGCTTAGTCGGGTCAGCGCCGGAGGCTGAACGGCGTGAAATCGGTGTCGGTATCGAAGGCATCGACGCCCTCGGCGGCCTTCAGCTTCGCGCAGACGATGGTCGTCACGGGGGTCATGATCGCTTCGACGAGCACCTTGAAGAGCCAGTTGGCGCACATGACCGCGAGCAAGGTCGCCGGGCTCCAGATGCCGAGGAAGGCGAGCGGGTAGAAGATCAGGCTGTCGACGCCCTGGCCGACGACCGTCGAGCCGATGAAGCGCGCCCAGGGATGCTTGCCGCCCATGCGCACCTTCATCTTCGCGAGCACGTAGGAGTTAAGGAAATCGCCGACGCAGAAGGCGATGATCGAACCGAGGGCGATGCGCCAGCCGCCGCCGAAGCACGTCTCGAGCGCGGGCTGCAGCTGCGCGCTGAAAGGTTCGTTCGGGCTGGCCGGCATGGCGAGCACGACCCAGGTCATGACCGTGGCGAAGAGCATCGCCGCGAAGCCGGACCAGATCACGCGCCGCGCGAGCGCGTAGCCGTAGACTTCCGTGAGGATGTCACCGAAGATATACGAGAGCGGGAAGAAGAGGTTGCCCGCGCCGAAGTCGGTCGGTCCGAAGAACGGCAGGTCGAGCTGCACGACCTTGGCCGGGCCGATGAGGTTCGAGCAGAGCAGCACCGCGACGAACGCGCCGAGGATGAGGTCGTAATAGCGGAAGCTGCGGGTCATCGGCGTTCAGGGTGAAAGGATCGGGCCTGTCCGCCAGCGGGGTGGGCGGAAAATCAGCGGCCGAGGGCGGCCTTGAGGAAGGGCTCGAAGATGTCGGCCTGGCGGAAGAAGCCCAGGTCGCTCGCGTGCGAGCCGTCCGTGGCGCCATCGCTGTCGTCGCCGTAGAGGTGGTCGCCGGGCACGTAGGAGAGGCCTTTGACGCCTTCTTGCACGAGCTGTTCGTAGGCGGCCTTCAGCGCGGCATGGTTATCGTCGTGATGCTTACGGCGCGAGGCGATGATCCAGGAGTCCGTGTTGCGGCGGTCCTCGACGAGGATGATCGGGGTGTCGGGGCGGGCGGCGCGGAGCTGCTTCACGAGCGGCACGCATTTCAGCGCGACTTCCTTGCCGCTCATGTTCGGGAGGCAATCGATGACGTAGGCGGCGGCGTCGATGCGCACGAGGAAGTCGCCGACTTCCTTGTCCATGCGGCCGTTACCGGAGAAGCCGAGGTTGACCACCGGCACGTCGAAGCGACGGCCGAGGATGCCCGTGTGGACCATGCCCGGGCGGCTGGCGCAGGCGCCGTGCGTGATCGAGGTGCCGTAGAAGACGACGGGCTTCGCGCGCGGCTTCAGGCCGACGAACTGCTTGCCCTCCGGCACGCCGACATGGAGGAACTCGACGCCGTTGTAGAGCGGCAGGTAGATCGCGTACTCGCGTTCGCCCGCGTCGAGACCTTCGGCCAGGCGGAGCTTCATCTCCTGCGTGCCCGGGCGGGCGACCTGCACCCAGCGCCACATGCCGTCCTTATCGCGGGCGTAGAGGTCGAGGCCGCTGACGCCCGTCGCGGGCATGTGCGGCATCGCGAGCTGCGGCTTGGTGACCTTATAATGCGCGTAGATCGTCGTGGCGTCGGTGCGGAAGCGGAACATCAGGCCCGCGCTGTCGCGGCTGAGGCCCCAGACCGCGGGCGTGACCTTGCCGTCGGCCTCGGCGGGCAGGCGGTCGAAGTAGCTCTTTCGCTCGGCGTCGGGGAAGGCGCGGCCTTCGAGGTCCGTGGCGCGGACGTCGTGCCAGGCGACCTTCTCGTCGGGACGGATGGCGTAACGGTCGACGGACTTCGTCGCGGCCTTGGCGGCGGGCTTAGTCGTCTGGGCCGGGAGCGAGGCGCCGACGCAAAGGCAGGCGAGGAGGAGGGCGGAAGCGGGGCGCATGGGGAAGTTCAGAGGGCCGAGCCGAAGGACATCGCCAGCGCGCGGATCTCGGCGAGCGGCTTTTCGTATTCGGTCAGCGCGGCCACGTAGTCTTCGCGGGCTTTGTCGGCGCGGCGCAAGGTCGCCTCGACGGAGCTTTGCGTGCGGTCGAGCGCGACGCCGGCCTTGGCCTCCTGCGCTTCGGCGGACGCGAGCGAGGTGATGGTGGCGCGGATCTGGTTCTGCAGGAACAAGACTTCGTTCAGGTCGACGTTCGGCAGCGTGCGGAGCAGGGCGAGCTGGTTGCGCAGCGAATCCAGGCTGCGGTTGAGTCGGGCGACGCGCTCGTTCTCGCGCGTGAGGTTGGCCTGGGAACTGCGGATGACGGACTCCGCCTTCGCGCGTTCTTCGAGGGCCCGCTTGTATTCGTCGAAGAGCAGCTTCGTCCGCGGGTAGTTGGCGGCGGACATCAGTCGCGCGATGCCTTCCTTGGTCGGGTAAGGCATCTGGTAGCGACGGTTGTCGATGCGCAGGATGTAGCGGTCGCCCGGCTGGTCGTATAGGATCGGCAACGATTGCGGCGCATCCGGCACGGGGGCCGCGATAGCCGTCAAGGCCGTCAGGAAAGCGAGCAGGGCGGGGAAGGCCTTCACGGGGAGATTTGTAATCCGCAGGTCAGGGCCAGTCAAACCGCCTTCTGCGAGGACGCGCGGCGTCGGCTCGCGACATGCGAGGTGATGAGTTGGCGCACATCTCCGCGGAGGGCGCGGCCGGACTCGTCGGCCAGCCAGAGCTTCAGCAGGCCGGCGTAGAAGCAGAAGGTCTCCTGGGCGGCCAGGCGGGGTTCGAGACCGGGAGGGGTCAGTTTCGCCTTTTTCGCGGCCGTGTACAGGGCGGTCGTGTCGGCGAGGAATTGGTCGCCGGCGGTCATCAGGTCCTGGCGGACCCCCGCGAAGGCCCCGATGTACTCGCATTTCCAGAGCATCACCTCATAGGTCTCCTGGGCGGCTTTCTCCTCGGCCAGGCGGTTCAGCGCCGATTGCAGGCCCAGTTCGAGTCGGCGGAGGGGGTCGCCCGCCGATTCCTCCGGGAAACGGAGCAGGACCCCGGTCTGCTGCCGGACGGCCATGAACAGATCCGCCTTGTCGCGGAAGTGCCAATAGACCGCCCCGCGGGTCACGCCCGCTTCTTTGGCGACCTCTTCCAGCGACGTGTTCGTGACCCCGTGGCGGCTGAATACCTCGCGGGCACAGACGACGATTCGGTCACGGGTCTGAGCCGCTTCGGCTTTGGTCTTGCGAGCCATGTCGGGGTGTCTAGATTTACATACATGTCTGTATGTAAACCCCTTTCTGTCGAGCGCCTTCTGCTCGGAGCTGCTTTGCTGGCCTTGGTCGGCTGCCGCCAAGAGAGCGCCCCGCCGGTCGCCGGCCCGCTGCCCGTCGCCATCATCACCGTCTCTCCGGCGGACCTCGCCCAGCAGGCGGTCGCCCCGGCCCAGGTGGAAGGCGTCCGCGAAGTGGAAGTCCGCGCGCGCGTCACGGGTATCCTGCAGACCGTCGACTACGCCGAAGGCGCCAAGGTGAAGGCCGGCGACCTTCTCTTCCGCATCGATCCGGCGCCGTATGCCGCCGCCCATGCGCTCGCTCGCGCCCAGTTGGCGCAGGAAGCCGCCCGCGCGGAGCAGGCGACCGCCGAGGCCGCACGTCAGGCCACGCTCTTCAAGCAGAAGGCCGCGAGCCGCAAGGAAGCCGATGACGCGCAAGCGCAGGCCGCCGCCGCCGTCGGCGCCCGGGAGGCCGCCGCCGCCCGCGCCGAACTCGCCAAGCTCGACCTCGATTATTGCGAAGTCCGTTCGCCCATCGCCGGCGTCGCGGGCCGTCGTCTCCGCACGGAAGGTACCCTCGTCAATCCGATCGGCCCCGACGGACTGCTCACCACCGTCGTGCGCGCGGACGAAGTCTGGGCGCGCTTCGGCCTGTCCGAAGCGGATTTTCACCGCCTCTTCCCCGCGGGCGCCGCGGGTGCGGCGGGCGCCGACGTCGCTCTGCTGCGGCCGGACGGCTCGGTCCATCCGGCGCGTGGCAAGGTCGACTTCGCCGCCACGCAGGTCGACACCCGTCTCGGCACCGTGCAGCTCCGCGCGCGTTTCGCCAATGCGGACGATGCGTTGCTCGCCGGCCAGTTCGTGCGCGTGCGCATCACCGGCGGCAAGGCCAAGGACGCCTATCTCGTGCCCCAGCAGGCGCTGGTGCAGGCCCCTTCGGGCCGTTCCGTCTTCGTCATCGGCGCGGGTGACCGGGCCGAAGCCCGCACCGTGACCTTGGGCGAAACCCAGGGCGCGGACATCGTCATCCTCGCGGGCCTGCGCACCGGCGACCGCGTCATCCTTAATCAGCTGCACAAGCTGCGTCCGGGCTCCCCGGTCGTCGTCGCTCCGGCCAAGAAGTAAATGGGCTGGGACTTCTTCATCCGCCGACCGATCTTCTCGGCCGTCCTCTCGATCGTCATCGTGCTCATCGGCGGCCTCGCGCTGCTGAACCTGCCG
>Ga0315899_10001812_pt1 | contig 24114 bp, 23 predicted proteins | sample LakEriMetagenome_2_FD_203518 | JGI IMG/M metagenome (GOLD analysis project Ga0315899, IMG submission 203518) | Freshwater fungal communities from buoy surface, Lake Erie, Ohio, United States - Buoy 4 MA112 | ecosystem: Environmental > Aquatic > Freshwater > Lake | place: USA: Lake Erie, Ohio... | reverse complement strand
CACACCAGCTGGTCGCCTAGGAGATCCCGAGGAATTAGCCGCAACCCTAATCTGGCTAGTCAGCGATGCATCCAGTTACGTCACTGGAATTACTGTTCCGGTTGATGGTGGATTGGTCATGCCTTAACAGGCGGGATCAACACAGATTAACTACGCTTACTCCAACAACTAACAAGGAGAACAACTATGGGCGCATGTCAGTGCGGATACACAACAGATCCAGAGAAGAACTGCAACGGCACTCACAATGTTGTTAAGGCTGTAAAAGCCGATCTCATCGCAAAGCTTGAAGCTGAAGGCTTTGCCGATGCAGCAGAACATTTGAAGCAGAAGTAACTCAACACCACAGAGAATAGGTAACCTTTATCCATGAGCAGAGAAAACGAAACAGGCCTAAAGGACGACAAGATCACCGCCTACCGAATTTTTGGCTGGGTACCTCTTGCAATCTTCTTCATCGCTGCAGGAACAACAGCAGCAATCGGCATTCTCAATACTTTGTAAGCCATAACCAGGACTAATCCCTGTAATCCCACCAAGTCTTATCGCCCTTAGATTCATATTCACACTTCAAGATCTTTGCGCAGAAGGAATCAAGCGACATCGCCCCGTTGTACTGCTCCAAGTCCAACCCCCACGAAGTAACTCCCACCACGTACCCCTCATTATCAACCAACGGCCCGCCGCTACTTCCCGGAGAAATGTTGTTGGTAATCAAGATCTCTGCAGTATTGGTATTGATCACATTTCCAAATGAAACAGATCCCTCGTAACCATCGGCACTTCCTAACGCCATCACCCAATATCCAGGCCATGGCGAATTGTCAGACAAAGCCAACACCGGCAACTTCTTCTTCGTTGCCAACACAGCTAAGTCATTGTCTTCATCCCACTTCACAATAACGGCCGCAGTTGGATCCTCATAAGGCAGCGCAATCGTTACCGTTCCATCTTTCCCGATGCAATCATCAATCACATGATGATTTGTGATCAGAGTTGTCGGATGAGTCTTTGACTTACTTGTCTCTAATTCAATAGCCCAGCCAGTTCCCTGAGTTCCACTGTCTTTCGTAGGTTCACACCAAACCGTCACAGTTGATTCCTGAGTTCTATCAACCAACGTCTGAATACTGCGCGGAGGCACATACCCATCACCTGCAGGATCCTCGCTTGCATACTGCGCAGATGGCGCCCACGTTAAAAAGAAAGCTCCCAATGCAAAGGGAGCAGCAATCATGGCTAGGTATGTAACGAACTTGTTGGCGCCATCTCTCATATGGGAAATTTATCAGGACAGACTGACAAACTATCGTCGACCATACTGATTAGATAGAGATTTGCTTGCTATCTGCCCCGTCCAATGCGATAGTTCATTTACACTCTTCAATGGACATGAGTAAGAAGGTAGGACCATGAGTAAGAATCGTGATTCCATGGACAAAAACAGTGCATTTGATGGTTTGAGTAGCTTTGCCAAAGATGCAATAGCCTTTTCAAATGAGGTTGATGCTATGCAATCCAAACCAGGACTTCGCACCGAGATTATTTGGAATGAGGGGGAAGCTCGATCAGCAAGGGATGTGCAAGATATCCTTGAGTTTTGGCTTTCATCAGAAGGTTTAGATTTGCTAGATGCGGATTACTTTAGAACAGATGGATTGCTAAGCACCTTTGTCTTCAATGGATTTCTGTTTAATAGTCTGATAAAAGAAGACCCTATTTTTGATTATTCCAAAATGCTAGTGCTTAGTTGCTACGTATACATGCCAACTTCCCTAGACCCCAAAATTTTGCTTGAAGCAAATAAAGTCAACCACCCAGGAAGTTTTCATCTAAGAGAGACAACTCAGTCACGCACAGGTTATTTTGTTCAATATGATCAATACATCTTTGGGGAACCTAAAGCGCTCCAACAAGCAATCGGAACGGCCATGAATCTTTGCACGGATTTGTCGTCTCAAATTGCCCCCTATTGGATTAGTCTTTTTGGGGGTGAATTGATAAGCGCGGAACGAATTCCTGATCTTGAGTCCTAAAAATTTGATTCAATCCAAAGATTTACGACTACGTACTAATTCACGGAATGAGAAGTAAAGCGTCACCGAAGCTATCCCTAGTGAAACAAACGCGTACCCAACAAAGTCATCTTGGAACTGCAAAAACGCCATCAAGAGGAAGAAGAAACCAACAAAACGGAAGAAGTAAAGCAGCAGCAGTTTTCTCATGCGTTTAGGCTACCTTTCACCAGTATTTGGACTTAATAACTCGCGGAACCCAGACCAGTCACATGCTCGGCAACTAATGTCGGGATCGCTTCCGTCTCCATTGATGCAACATCCGCCCACGGCATACTTTTCGAAGTCAAAGATTTCAGGATCAGGCATTCCATAGACGATCTTTCGTAGCGTTCCAATTTCCGAACACCCAGGACACACCAGTCCACTGATTTTCTTGCGCCTCTTTGTAGTCATGTGAAGAGGCTATGGCTAGGGACTGACAATTTGAAATGTTTGGCAGATTCATTGGAAAAAGATAACTTCCTCAGGTGTTTCATGATTTTGAGTCTGGTAATTCACTAAATTCCATGGCACTCTACGGAGATGCAATTCACGCTAAGACGGGAGTTTTCATGGCGAGCTGGGGCGATTTAGTTAGTGACTTAGAAGTCAGATTTCAGATAGTTGACAAGACAGACGACTTTATCTCAATTGCATTCTCGTGGGATGACGGTCGATCTCAGCAGGTAAACATCCAACACATAAATATAGGTGAAGAAAGCGTCGCCCTTGTCATGTCACCTGTCGTGCCGTACTCCAGAGAAGCAGCAGATCACTTATTCCTAAATTATGATTTATCTTTTATGAGATCAGACCGCGATGGGTATATTTCTATGACACATCCGATCCATATTGACCATATGCCAATCGAGTCTTGCGTTAAGACAATTTCAAGAATATCCGAAATCGCCGATGAAATAGAAAAAACAGTTACTGGTGGTTCCGACGCAATAATCGGAGCTAAGTTAAACGAAACCGATAGTGATGAAAGTGAATCGGAATCCTTTGTTATTCCATCCGGGCAATATGTAGTTGGTTCAGAGATTGAGCCTGGAATGTATCGATTTGCTGGTTACGTAGCAAGACTTGATAGGGAAATGCAGATCATTGACAATGAATCTACTAGGAGTGGATTAGGTCTAATTCGGGTAAATCCACATGATAGTTACTTCGAAGTTAGTGGAGAGGCAATTAGACTTGAAAATTATCCAACTTATCCAGTTTTAGAAAATGAACCACGAGGTGGAATATATCTGGTGAATAGTGATATTCCACCTGGTCGATACAGAATTAATGGCGATGGAAGCTCCGCTTATTATGCAACTTATGACAAACAAATGAATCGACTGAATTCTGATCTTAATCGGGGAAGCTTGATTCTGACGCTTCAAGCATCAGCATATGCAATCGAGTTTACTGGAAGAATTGAAAAAATCTAGTTTATGAAGATTGATAATTCATTAATGCTTCGAGCATTTAATGTCGACTCTGAGGTTGCAGAACCGGCTAGAGATGAGATTATAGAAATGAATGATGTCGAGGCATTCTATGAATGTGTCGACCACGCTCGCAAAAATGCTGATTTAGTGAATGTAGAGTTTTGGTTAGTTGAAATCTCGACTTCTCGAAAGTCTGTTGAAGTAATTGCAAATTCCTTGGTTGAATTAACCTTGGAGGTTCTCTCTCCTCAAAACCGATTGAATGAGGCACTTGTGTATTTGAGGTATATACAAGGTTCGGTGTTTGGTGACCGTCACAAGCAAATATCTGAATTGATTTTGCAATTTGATTCTGCAATTCTCAATGACAGATCTTTAGTGTATTCAGAAAATTGGCGGAACTATGATCTCACTAAGCGCCTAGAGACAGGCCATAACCAGCAACACTATTACGATCGCTTTATTGCATATTTTCATGAAATCAATGATGAGAAAATGTCGCAAAGAGTTGACGAATTCAAAGTTGATTTTTTGCCAAGAATTATGGGCTATTTCATTGGCTTGTCGGATAGTCTTGAGAAAATGGGAGTCAGAAGAGACACCGCAGTTAAAGCTTTCATGGATTTCTTGAAACTGGCATATCCGAGTTTTCGCCCGGGTCTCTTGAAAGTAGGCGGAGCCTATGAAGCTAGTCCAACGCCTGCTACGCCAGTTCCGAAAGCTGAAAGCGTTTCTACTAAACAAAAAGGCTATGGAATATCCAAAAGCTGACCTAAGAAACAGTGACTCTAGATTCAGGGACTCCGTGCTGAAATCCAATAAAAGTAACTTTGGGTAGTTACCAAATTAGATTTACGTTTTTTCATTTCAAGAATTTGCAAGTGGTTTCGAAATCAAGACACTAACTCCTCGAACGCATCGACCCGCAAGTAATCCTTGAACGCCTGCTCAGAACGACTAGTCGCCTTAACCTTCGATAAGTGGAACTTCGCCTCCCACTTAGCTAGCGGAATTATTCCCTTCTTGGCCCACGTATGAGCGCTCTCAAACAGAGTGCGCGCCTGCGACAAACCCCAGTCGGAGATACTGCCTGCGAAATCGATGAAGCGGAGCATCTCACTTATTGCTTTCTCTTGAACTTCTGTGCTGGCAGTTAACGGAACACTGATTGAGTTCATGATCGAATGTCTGCCCAATGGCAAGGTGATCCCATAGGTGTGTCCAAGATATCTATTGAACTTCAAACAACTCTCGCACGCATTCCATGCGTAACGTCCCGTCCCACCAACAACAGTTGCAGCGCACATGTAACAAAGGTGGTACCCGCTTGGGCAATCAATACCCGCATACGCCTTGTACTCCTCACACTTGCAGCGCTGCATGCCCAAACCAAGTGAAGTCAATGAAAAACAGGTCGTGCAAACAAACATTCCTTGTGATGACATAACAAACCAACCCAACTGGGAATTTACATAGAAAAACCCGCTACTTCTGGCGGTGTCTTTCATCGCCAGCAGGTCTTCCTTCAGACCACCGTGCGCGAGTTGCGCGGTTGGTACTAAGCAAGCCGAAGGGCTTAGCGCTTAGATTCTTTGACCTAGGTAAAAGATAGCAGAGGGTAATGACAGATCGATAAATTTGTCAGTGGCATGATTTATAATTGCAGTATCACAGAAACTAAGGGGGCAAAATGTTACACACACGAATTTCCCCGTACACAACCACGCTGATATCCGGCTAACTAGCTACACGCAAGGCCGCCAATCCAGGCCTTACCGAACTACCACCAATGAATGCTCGGAATCCGAGCGCGTCTGAAATTCAGACACTCATTCGGTTAACCGAACAGCCTTGATCCCTCCGTACGATAATCGTACGTTTCTAGGATTCCTTTCAGGCTATTCATCGCCGCTTCTGTCGGGCTAGCCCGACAGCTGCCGTATTAAACGGCACTCACTTCGACAACACCTTTACCTTTTCACCTCAAAAATTGGAGCCCACCATGGACATAAAAGCACTTCTAGATGTAGACGTGATCGCCCTTGAAGCAACCGACAAGGTCACCCTCATGCTTGATCTGACCGCACCGCAAAACCCTATGCATGCAACTCGCCCCGGCCAAGCAGTCCAAATTGTTTTGGATCGCTCTGGCTCCATGCAAGGTGAACCACTAGATGCAGCCAAGGGTTCGTTGCTAAAACTCATCGAACGCCTGGCACCGCAAGACAGCTTCGGCCTAGTCGCCTTTGATGACACTGCACTTGTAATCGCACCTATGCGCACAATGGCAGAGCACGATATTCACGCCCTTCGCCGCGCTATCGCCGAAATGTATACGGGCGGATCAACAGACATCAGCGCAGGGTATTTATTGGGTCTGCGCGAATTAACTCGTGTAGGTGCAACTGGTGGTTCCACCTTGCTGTTGATATCTGACGGTCATGCAAATGCCGGCGAGAAAAATCCCACATTCTTCTCTGATGTTGCCACCAAATCTGCAACTCAAAAGGTCACAACATCAAGTATCGGATTAGGAACCGGTTACGACGAAAGTATTTTAGAAGCGCTCGCACAAGGTGGCGGGGGAGCACATCGCTTCGCCGGCACGATCGATGAAGCAATCGGTGCGATAGCAGCAGAAGTCGATGACCTTCTGGATAAAACAATCGTCAATACCGTCCTGCGCTTTACGCCAACTGATGCAATTGCCGGTGCACCAGCTATCGAAATCTTGCAGCGTCTGCCGTATTGGATGGATGGCCCAACCTATGTTTTGCAGTTAGGCGATCTTTTCAGTGGCGAAAATCGACGCTTCGTAATTGATATCGACGTTCCAGGAATTGCAGCCCTTGGTTTGTGCACAATTGCTGAAATAACAATTGAGTACTTGAACTTGGCCGATCGCCAAGAAATCTCAGTAACCATGCCGGTCAACATCAACGTTGTTCCCGGAGATATAGCTGCCGGACGCATTGCAGATCCTGTCGTTCGGGCAGAACGATTAATCATTGGCGCACAAAGTGCCAAATCCCTTGCCACAGATGAACTTCGCGAAGGAAAAATCGCCGAAGCCTCAAAGCGTTTAAAGGGTGCAGCAAAAAACCTTCGCAGCGAAGCAGGCAAGATCAGCGACGACAATCCACTTACGATCGACTCAAAGACACGCATCAATGCTGAAGCCAATGAGATGGATGCCCTTGCAAAAATGGCAGAAGAAAGCGAAATCATGTATTCGGCAAAGCGAGTCACAGAATCCTTCTCTCGAGCAAGCCGAAGCAAGAATGATCGAAATCTTCTAAACCCCAAAGACTCTAAGGATCCAAAGGATCCCTGGGAAAACTACTGAGGAGGCTTTCATGACCTCGCAAGGCCCATCAGCGATGCTCAAGCATTACTAGATGGCACAGGTGAGTTCGGTCGGCTAGCCGACCGAACTCAACAAGTAAAGTCACTTCACTACATTCGAAGCTAATGGACAGTGAGGATCCATTGAGTTCTCTTCAGACTGCTAAAAACGCTTCTAAAGTCTCAGATTCAATTTTAGGCATGGCTTAGCCCCTTAATGAATTGAATTATCTCTTTAGAGGCAACCACAACTAACTTGTCTCGTGCACGGGACATTCCGACATACAGCACATCATTTCGGCTGGAATCTTCATGAAAGCCATCAATAGCCAGCACGACTACCGGCCTTTCTAGTCCTTTAAACCCACCAACGGTGCAATAAAAAACATCTTCATTGGTCCAAAGCGAATTCCAATGCCCATCCCGATCATGGCTTGTTTGACGCTCATGTTCAGGGTGTTTGTGCTTGGTCGTTAGTAAGGCAATTTCTCCAGGGTGCCAAAACTCTTTATCTGTCAGGTTTGCTACGACATCATCAGCAACATCAAATGTATTGCCGTCGGCGACCTCTACATACTCAATTTCGAATGCGTGGGGACCACGTGCAATCGTTGGCTTATCTAGGAATTTTTCAACTGCGCGTGCAATTTGCTGAGAATTTCGCAGATTTTCTCTCAACCTCAATGAGGCCAAATATCCCTCAGGTTCAGCCCTTGATCCAAATACTAACTGTCGATCATCACCAAAGAGCGCCATCTTTCCATTGATCGGATCACGTAGGGAAATCTTTAAGGTCTCCCACCACGAAGGCATAAAGTCCTGAGCTTCATCGACAACCCAGGCATCAAACTTTAGATCTTCACTTAAGGCAGAAGCCTTAGCAATTAAATCATCTCGATACCGATCTACTTCTTCTCCATAAAATTGCGGTGATCCTGCGGTACTTCCCATCGAAATCGCATACTCATGAAATGTGCTAACCCAAGCAACCTTTTCTTCATCCGGTGCTTCAGAATTTTTGTTTATCATGTATGAGATGAGCCCACGGTTATACGCCAAGATTCCAACCTTTAAACCTTGCTTTGTCCAGCGGCGTGCTTGCTCATATGCCAGCCAGGTTTTTCCTGAACCTGCCGGCCCCTTTACATAGTACCTATTGTTATCTTCTAGCTGATCTAGGATCAATTCACGCTCGTGAGTTAACCCTCGGATGAACTCATAATTATTGCCAAGAACCCCTTCACGATCTGCATCTTGTGCCGCTAGGGGAGTGAGGATCTTTACGGCAATATCGACCCAGCCATCAAAGGCCGGGAGCGGGCTTTTTCTCAAAATATTCAAAACAGTTTGAATTTGCCTCATGCCGTATGGAAGTCCATCCTTTTGGATTACCTTTGAAATGGGCAGTAATGGATCTCGTACATCAACAATATTTGAATGTGGGAATGCGACAATCCAATCGCAGCGCAACGGACCTAGCGACCAACGGCTAGTTATGTAATCTCTCAGGGAATACAGATTTCGCTTCGCTTGTCCGGCTGGATCTATCTCATGCGATCCCGACGGGTCGCTTTGAATCCAAGAACCGTAGTCATAAGTAATGTGTGCTCCCTTTACTTCAATGACCATGCATCCGTAATTCTTCAGCAACAAAACTAGATCAATTTCAATGTCGCCAACTTCTGGATCTGACATCTCAAGATTTGCGAGTATTGCATCATCCTCGGACAAAAGAGAAACTAGAGACTCAAAGACCTTTCTTTCACCGGGGTTTTTAAATATTGGATTGGGTGGGTATATCTTTGGCGGCATCTCTAAAGCCCAATTGCATCACGGTCATTTAAATACTTACATGTTGCACACTTGTCTCCTGGATCGGGCAACTGACCCTCCAGCATTTCAATGCATGCGGTCAACAATGTATAAAACCCGTCAACATCACGGGCGACCTCTTCATACTCTTGTGTAACCCCAAAGGCATAAGTGCTTGGACTATCTCCGACAACGTGGTCAGGATTCCATTTCAATAAACCCATAGAAGAGATCACTTCGGGTTCTCCTGCCGCTGGATGTTCAAGAGCAAACACATATGCTTCTAGCTGTGGTGCATACCGACCGCTCTGACTATCTTCATTTTTTGAAACTTTGCAATCAATTAATGACGCAGTCCCATCTTCGTTTTCAGACAGTAGGTCGTATTTACCCGCAATGTGCCATCGAGTTTTCTCGCCATTGATCATGAAATCTTGACTCTTCACTTTCTGACCGAAGCGAGTGACTTTTCCCTTAGGCAAACTTGTATCTATTTCCTGCAGATCCATATTTCTAAAGACTTTTTCTTGCATCGCAGAAAGTGGCGAGACAAGGGGCATCATTTTTGGTAAATCTAATTTGAACCAGTAAAAGAGCCACAAACACCTATGGCAAGTTGAATAACCAAAGGTTAGGTCCGAGGGCCGGATGCTTGTCCGGGTTGGCTCTGCTGGCTTTTTCATGATCCTCCGAAATGTGAACCCTCGAATCCTAGGACGGGTGACTGACAAATAAGAGGTCCTCGGCGGTCATAGATGGCCTTTCATGGCGCAAGAATGGTCATCCAAAACCTGAGCGAAATCTTACTTCCAGCGCTCACCACAGGTATTGCATTGGTAATAGCTATTGCCAATGACCCAGTGCTTGTCGATATCTCCGGCGCGGCAGATAGGACATTGTGTATTTGCAGTTGAACCCATCAGTTTCTCCTTTTTGATTACTGGATATGAACTATTTGCCACAGAGTGTTGCCACAGAGTGGAAATAGAATAAAATTTTATTCCTACTAAGAAAATTCAGGCAAACCCTTTTATAACAACCCTTTTATAACAACCCTTTTATAACAACCCTTTTATAACAACCCTTTTATAACAACCCTTTTATAACAACCCTTTTATAACAACCCTTTTATAACAACCCTTTTATAACAACCCTTTTATAACAACCCTTTCAGCGTTTTTTTGAATCTCATGCGTAAATCCCTTAACTAGAATGGGTTGTTATAAATCCCCTTACGCAAATTCACAGTTGGGCCTACAATTAGGAATCGCAAAAAACAATTCCTTGCTCATGCATCTAGCAGATAGGTAGGTTGAACATGACAACAGCTCATGCAGTGATTGGTCCTCAAATTGAAATTGGCACAGACTTTATTCGCATCATCGATCTCATTGTGCAAAATCCGGGCCTGTCGCAATCTCTCTTAGAGAAACCAACTGAAGAGCAGATTATGACTCTTGAGACAATCATAAAATTAGGAGCAGAGACTTATCGTCTCTTTGGTACGACAGCAACAAATGAATCAATTGAGAAAGTTGGCGAAAAGATTGCAACTGAGATCTCTGGAAAAGGTGACGCGCTAATTAAGGATGTGAAAAATATAGCGGCCCAAATGGTTGCCAACTCTGGTGAACTGAGCGTTCGTGCCACGCTAGATATCTGGCGTACGGAGTTTTCAAAAATGCTTGAGTTGAAATTTGATCCAGAGAATAAAGCTAGCATTCTGTCTCAGTTTGATGATTTAATACAGAAAAAGTCACAAGATCAAAATGCTGAAATCATGAATCGCTTAGATTTCAATGTTCCAACAAGTGCAATAAACATGTTGCAGAAGAATCTAAATGATCATGTCACATCGCAACTTGGTGAATTGGGCCTCAAAGTTGACGAAATTACAAAGAATTTGGCAAAAGCTGAGCAAGCAAAAATCGATAAGAAAGTTCAAGCCTCCCGTGGCATAGATTTCGAAGCTGATTTATTTGAGATTGTTGCATCATTTGCGCACATAAAGTCCGATATTGCTGATAATCCTGGTGCTCAAAAAATTTCTGGGCTCTCGGGTAACGATGAAGGGGACATCACTGTTCAAGTTTCACCTAAAGAGACACACGGCGAAAATGTGTCTTTTGTATGGGAAGGCAAATTGAGACAGGGAACGATATCGGCTAAGCAGTGCATGGATGAGTTACAAAAGGGAATAATTAACCGTGGATGCAATGTGGGAATAATCGCCGTAGAAAATTTCTCAGGGTTGAGTACTCAGACTGGTGATGTTTTTAAGGAAATCAATGACACTATGGCGGTACTTGTTCTCGACCCACTCGATATTGATAGGAATGCGGTTCACCTTGCATACCTTTGGGCACGCTGGAAGTGCCTGATGAACCTTGGCACTTCGCTTGACTCCGCCTTGGTGGTCAATGGGATAAATTCGATAAAACAGGCCATGAAGTCGGTTACCACTATGCGAAGCAATAACACCACAGTTCTTAAGGCAATCGAGACTAACAACGGGCTTTTTGAAGCCCTTGAGAACAACATCGCTGCGGAGCTGGAGAAACTCTCAAAAGCGATCGACGAAGTTAACGCCGAGAAATCGGCTCAACTGGGTCAATAGCTCGCCCAGAACCACCAGACCCACCCGAACACCTGTTCGAATTCTATGTTACTCTCCGCTTCCCCCAAAAACTGCCCAACGCTGACCCCAAGGCTCAAAGCAGAAATGTCAGTGACGGTCAGTAACTTCTCCACCAGTCAGAAGCACCAGTGTCTATAGGAAAGGATCCGGTGAGCGCCGAGAACAACGATCACAAAGCCCAAGAGCAGGAACTCTGGGACCGCATGAGTACGACAGAAGGCAAAGAGCGCGCTGAAGTATTAGATGAACTCAGCCACATTGCATACAACAAAGATAACTACACAGAATGTCTCCACCTTGTTGATACCTCGATTGAGATTTATTACAAACTAGGTGGCGCTGATGTTTATCTTAAAGAACTCATTCACCTCTACAAGGGAATGTCTCATTGTTGCGAGCATCTGAAGCGTTTTGAAGATGCAGCCGGCGCATTCGAGCACTTAGCTGGTCTCTATTCGATTGATGAAGATCATGAAGGACAAATCTGGGCAACGAGAGCAGCAGCTCGAGCTTGGTATGAAGTCAAAGAATGGCAGAAGTCTTTAGATGGCCATATTGCTGCAACCAAACTAATCGATCCAGATGCGACTCCATTTTCCATGGGCATGGATCAAATCAATATTGGAATGGCCCTTGCTAAACTCAAGCGAGACGAAGACGCTGTTGTTACTTACTTGAGCGCTCGCAAGTTTTTCATGGAAGCAAAGAACCCTGAGTACGTTAATTGGTGTGATAATTATTTAGCGATGGCATATTTCAATCTGGGAAATGGCCCAGAGGCAAAGTTCCATGCACAGCATTACTTCAACTACAGCAAGGTTGCTGAAAACCTTGGCATGGAGGCTTATGCCAGGTATCGACTTGGGAGTGCGTTCCTGATCTGCCAAGAGTTCGATGAAGCAGAGAAGCATTTAACACGTGCCATCGAGCTCTTCACATTGGAAGATGACAAAGATTGGGAAGACATCGTTGATGCTAATAAAGAGCTTGCAAAGGCTCTTGTTGCACTTGGCCGCGATGAAGAGGCGAATGAGCGCTTGGAGCGCATCAAGGGGATTGAAGAGACGCTCGGGGCGTGAGATAAAATGATCTCTAAGTTGCCTAATATTCCGCGGCGCAACTTAGAATTCTAGACCTGCTCCTTAAGCGATGGTTTCTATTCGCAGAAGAAGATTTGACAATTTTTATGAATAAATCATTGTTTGGGAATGTCGGCGAAAATCAATACGATTAATCCGTATCACACATTTATTCTTAAAAGTAATTACCATGAAGGTAAATTCATAATTTTTGAAGAAAACAGATACTGGTACGGTCACATAAACGCCCTTCATGTAAGTCACGAATTGTCAAAGAAATTACTTGGCTTAAAATTGAATGATCACATTGTGGCTGATCTTGGCCTAGACATTTATGATGCTTATGAAGTAACTCAGATTGCATTAGCACCTGTTTATCGCTCAAGCCCTGGAATTTTAATTGGTTCCAATCAAAATTTAACACATCGCGATAGGACATTGGATGGTGCGCGGGGATCAATGTTTATCAGTGGTGTCGAGCCTGACAAAACTCTAGCAAGCATCTATTCTGAAATTAGACAGGACATAAGCAATATTCAACTTAGGGATTTACGAATTCCCATCGTTAAAGTACCAATCCTAAAAAACACACATTCAAATTTAAGCGCAAATCTTCAGTCTTCCAAACCAATGACAATAGACGAAGAGCTTTCTAGAGCAATCAATCTATTGGAGATTACCGAGTATAAACTGGGGATAGCTATAAGGGGTAGGGATTTATTCTCAATTACTATTGCGCTAACTGATGCAGAAAGAGTTATTCATCAAATAAAAGAGAACTACCAAGAAACAGATAGATTTAAGTCCCTTCTTGGGCGATGCAAGGAGGCTAAAAACTTAATTGAACCGGGCATCAACTAGATGTCATCTGATTCGGCGCGAGAATTCTTCATCAAAACCTTCCCATAGTCACTCTTTAGATTCAACATCTAGTTCATGCTTTAAACCTTTCTCCACATTTGTTGCATTGGTAGAAGGGCTCGGTTGTCACATACTTCTGATCAATGTCAGTGCTGTGACACATCGGGCACTGCTTATTGGCCACATTTCCCATTTCTAACTTTCCTTTCTCTTTAAATATCACTGGACCGCAGATTCTGTTGTGGGTCTTCACAAATGATTTAGCATCTGCATTTTTCACTTCAACTTCATATTCACCACACTGCTGACAAATAGCTGTCCACAAGTAGTCACCGACAGCTTCTTTATAAATAAAGCCAACAATCAGCGCTACCGTTTCCCCTTTCAGTGAAGGCAAACCCATGTGACCCCTAACTTGATGGATCTGTTCTAGCTCGATGCCATCTAATTTGTGCCGCACATTCATTGAGATCACTACTGCTATCTCCTGATCGGCAGTTCCATTTTCATGAAGGACCAGTCCGCAGGTGCAGTGTTGTGTCCCCTCACCATTTGTGTAATTGCAGTGCCAACCTTGTCTCTGCCAGCGTCGTAAGTTGCCATAGAACAAACGCGACCTAAACAACCCGTACCTGGCACGAATATCAGCAGCCTTCATCTCGGCACTTAACTGCCGTAGGAATTCGGTTGTGACAACAACATCCTCGTAAGAAACTGTGTAACCAACCTCCTGCAGGTGGGGGACACCTGCAGGAGTTGATTGGCCATGCTTATGCCGCTTCATCGCACTCATCCTTTGCCGCTAATTCCTGGACGCTCTTAACTCGCCGAAGAATTTCTGCTGCATACTCAGGCATGCCGTTGGTCGCATAGATATCAGCTAACGCTGTATCCACCTTGATCAAAAACTCCCACTCTTTCCAACCCATGGCTCTCGCTAAACTTCTAGCTTCGTCATAGAGCCGAGCGGCAGTTTCTAAATCTCCTAGAAGCCTGTGCGCGATTCCTAGAAAGTACTGCAACGTCCATACCTTGCGGTCATCACCCAAAACTGTAAAGAAATCCAACGCTCTTTGCCCGTGGCCGATGATGTTGACCGGATCCTTCAGTTCCACGTGAATTTCAGCTAACCGGTAATCACAATCGACGACACTTTCGATTTCATCCCGTGATTTAAATGCCGCCCGAGACTTTCGGTAAGCATCCCTTGCCTGTTCATACCGGCCTAGCTCGTGTAAGCCCAATCCGATATTGAAGTAATCAATTCCATAGGATTCCTCTCGCAAGAACATCTCTGTCATCGCAATGGCTTCTTGATGGCACGCTATGGAGTTTTCATACTGACCTGCTGCAAAGAACTGTCGACCTTGGTCTCGCAGTAGCTCATCTAATTCTTCTATTTCAATAACTTTGGCCGCTTCTATCGCTTTGCCAAGTGCTTGCGCTGCATCTTGCCTTCGCTCAAGCTTTTCGTAATTCCTCGATAAACCTATGTTTACTTCGAAGATCTCGCGCTGATACTCACTTTCACCTTCTCGCTCAAAGATTTCCTTTGCAGTTTCACACAGTGCAACTGATTCCTTGAACTTGCCTTGCTCGAATGCAATTCGACCTAAGGCAACATACGCATCGGCTCTTATACTTCCTTCGTTGTTAGCCGCGCGCTGCCACAACTCTTTGCTCACTTCATCTAATGCTCTCTCTTCAGACACCTCTTCCCTCCTGAGCTTGCTCGTTTAATGTATTGGGATCTACTGACAGGTCAGTGTTTCCACCAGGTTCTCCATACACGACAACCCAGTGCGCATGGAGTGCTCGAAGAAGATCTACTTCTTCGAGAAATGAGATGGTTGATACCCACCCGCAAGAACAGATGGCTTGGTAACAACTTCCTTCGACGTCAAAGACGCCAGTTTTATGACAAATAGTCATGACTAATCAACCCAAACTGGGCTCTTAAATAAAAAGAGACCCGCTACTTCTGGCGGTGTCTTTCATCGCCAGCAGGTCTTCCTTTAGGACCACCGTACGCGGATCGAGCTGCGCGGCTTGGTACTAAGCAAGCTAAAGGGCTTAACGCTTAGTTCTTGACCTAGGAGAAATATAGCAGAGGGGAGTGACAAATTGCTAGTTATTGTCAGGTGGCTAATCTACATTTAGACCATGTCGGAGAGAATGAACATTGAAAAAGCCAAAGATTTTTGGTTTGGCGGTGATCTAACAGTTTTTGCAGACATCGGACCGAACGCAACGGTGATTGCGCTTCCCGGCAGAGAAGTTACTCGAGGCCTGAATTACTTAGCCAAGTTGCAAGCCTGCACGACGTACGAAGCCGCAGAGGAACTTTTCCTTCAATTCACGAAAGACCCATCTGCGCCTAAATTGATCCCAAGAATTATTGACCCTTTTGCACACTTTGAATACGTTGACGAACTCTTCACTAAATACCTGCTTGGAAAAGGCATAGAGGAGAGCGAACATCTAGATTATGTAGATCAAGAGATGGGTTTACGAGCCTTTATGGATGAACAATACAAGGGCGATTGGCTCCCACATGAGTACGATGATGAGTTCCGCGAGCTTGCAGAACACATTGTTCGCACAGAAGTTCCGTTTGTTTGGAATACAGCGCTGCCATATTTAGACGATAATTTGGATTTTGCAGCCTGTAGAAATGCAGAAGTCTGGACTGATGCATGGATGCCAGTAGAGATCACAACTGCTATCGGGGCACCCGATACTGGATATGGAATTGATTACTATGAAGCTGATTACATCTACCCAAGCATGGAGATGTTTATTGAAACATTTGTGGTTCATGGCTTTAAGGTAATTACCACTGATCAGAAATTCTCAATGCTTTTTAATAGCCAGGCACACACAACAACCAAGCGAGATACGATTCAGGAATTACTCTAACTCATCGCCAGACAAATACCCATTAAGTCGAATGCAATCTACTTTTCCAGGAGATAGAAGCAAAGTTCTGGAAAAAATTTAGACTCTCAAGTGTTTTTGGAGAAGGAATCCTATAAAATCTACTGCAAACGGAAACTTGACCCACTATCCTTGGGTGGCATTCAGTGAGTATGGCCAATCGGCTAGAGGATGAGGCAATTTGTCACTTCTCGCGGCGATAATTAGACAGAGAATGGGTACATATTCAAAATGGCAAAGGTGAAAAAACTGAACACTAATTTCAGAAACAAGGTTTTCCTTACAGACGCAAGAGACATGCGTGAGTTACCTGATGAATCAGTTGGCTTAATTGTAACTTCTCCTCCCTACTTCAATATAAAAGATTATGCAAAGGATGGAAGGCAAGAGAAAAGTCATTCTGATTCTCACGCGAAGCAGATTGGTGATATTGCTGACTTTGACACTTTTATCGATGAGTTAGTCTTTGTGTGGAGAGAATGTTTTCGAACTCTTAAGCCAAATGGAAAATTGATTATTAATGTTCCCTTGATGCCAATGCTGAAAGCTGAGTTTACGACTCATGAAAATCGACACATTTTTGACTTAAATGCCGCAATTCAACATTCAATTCTCGAGAATATCCCCGGTCTCTACGTTTTGGATACCTACATTTGGAATCGAACTAATCCAAGTAAGAAGTTAATGTTCGGAAGCTATCCTTACCCCTCAAATTTTTATGCGCAAAATACAATTGAATTTGTCGCAGTGTATGTAAAAGAAGGGAAGGCTATTCAGCCTACTAAGGAGATAAAGGAGGCAAGCAAGCTCTCCCAAGAAGAGTGGGTTGAATTTACGAAACAAATCTGGAATTTTCCTATTCCAGGGAAAGGCGATCTTGCTTTCGGTACACATTCTGCGTTAATGCCTGAGGCACTTGCGGAACGTTGCATTAGGTTGTTTTCTTTTGTAGGAGAAATTGTTTTAGATCCTTTTACCGGGAGTGGGACAACGCTTCGTGTGGCAAAACGGTTGGAACGTGATTATGTCGGTTACGAGGTTATGGATTCCTATGAGGAAATCATCAATAAAAAGGTTGGTAAGAATACTTGCACAAAAGTGATTCGCACAGAACCCAAAAAAATTGAGCAGATCAAAATTAATGAAGTAGATTCAAAGATTCTTAATAAGGTTTTTAACTCTGATTTCAGTACTCTTTTGAAAAAGATACCTAATAACTCGATTGATTTGGTATGCGTTGATCCCCCTTACAACCTAAAAAAAGCCGATTGGGATACCTTTAACTCTGATGAGGACTTTTTCAATTTTACTTTCGGTTGGATTAAACAAGTCGCACCAAAAATAAAACCAGGTGGAGGTCTATATATCTTTAACACCCCTCGCAATTCAGCCCATATTCTTGCTCACTTAGAATCTATGGGATTTAACTTCGAAAACTGGATTACTTGGAATAAGAAAGATGGATTTACCTCGACTAAAAAGAAATTTTTACCAGAACAAGAAACTATCGTGTATGTAACAAAACCGGGTGGGGAGATAACATTTAACGCTGACGCTGTGAGAGTTCCATATGAATCTACAGAGAGAATTGCTGCTGCAAAAACTAAAGGAATCTTGAAAAACGGAAAACGCTGGTTCCCAAATGATGCAGGTCGCCTATGTCCAGATGTTTGGCAGATTTCAAGTGAACGTCATTCGAGTAAAGAAAATGGAAAAGTCAAGGCCGCTTTACATCCAACTGTTAAACCACTAACACTTATGGAGAGAATTATCTTAGCTTCCACCAATGAAGGTGACGTGGTTCTTGACATTTTCGCCGGGAGTGGGTCAACTTTAGTAGCAGCGAAGAAAAACAATAGAAACTTTATCGGTTGTGATGCCGACCCAGCCTTTGTTAGGATTGCAAAAAGCCGCTTGAAGGATTTGAGATGATATGAAAATTAGCTTGAGTAAATTCGGAACCAGTAATGAATCTCTCAAGTATTTGGAAGAACGCATTGTCGACGACAATTATCGTGGTGATGTTTCTTCACAGCATAATCGATGGACTTTTGACGACTTAGTTTTTGTTCTTGGAGCATTGCAAAAACATAAAGCGGATGATGAACTTTTAAAAATTAGAACTACCGACAAAAGTAAACGCCCTGCAAATTCTTCGGAAGAATTCGATTTTGCTAGCTTCTGCGACGAAGTGGTGTCAAAGATCGGTAAAGGTACCCAAGATGCAATGAGAAAGAACTGGTTTGTAGATTGGCATAGAGCGGGCTGGATTGAGAGATATAACAATAAAAAAGAGTTAGTTGCTCCTTATGATCGTTCACAAATTTCCTACGTCAAGATATCGCAAGAGGGTCTAAAGCTACTCTCAAAAACTTCAACTAGAACTGATAGGTACTTTGTTTTTTCAAAAGGAATCGATCAGATGTATAATGGTACAATCGGAATTTTGCTAGACCTTTTTCGTAACTACGACATCAAGCATATTGATTTGCAAGAGTTTACATATTTTGTGACTGGAGTAAGTTCAAAGGGATCTTTTTCGATAAGCCGAGAGCGCTGTGTGGAACTAATCAATGCTTGGCGAAGATTAACGCCTATGGAGCGGCGGAATATTGATGATTACTTGCGTAAAGCTCTTGTGCCTCGTGATACAGCTTCAAACAAGACAGAGCAACGTGACTACCATAATTGGATAAACAAAACTCAGCAGACTTTTTCTCTTTTAAAGCAGACAATATACTTTGAGCAAGTTAATCACTTAAAGTTTTCGCGTTTTAATCGTTTGTATTATTTGGGTAATGAAAATGTTGCTGGCGCTGAATTCTCTAAGCGCGATGTCAAGAGACTAAATAGAAGTTTGCAGCAGAAGCACGATTACTTTAAGCAACATTCTGTTTCGAAGCGGCGCGGTTTCGAGCTTCATCACATTGTTGCTCTCGCATGGGCAGAGAGTCAGCATGATTTCAAGATGTTAGATGATTGGCGGAATATGATTTATATTGATGGTTTTACCCATGCCCAGATAACACAGAATAGAAATTTGAATGTAAAGATAGAAGTCCTCCCGCCAGAAGATTTGAAGTTGGTCGATTACTCAGGAGGTTCCCTAGTTGTGAAGTATCTTGAAAATGCGTTGTACTCGAAAAATAATTTGCCTATTATGTTGGACTACAATAAAGATTTATTAAAGCAGAAAGTTAAGAAATAGAATCTAACTTTAATAATGTTTTTATGTCTTTCAGTTGGGATAGTGGAATTAGGTGTGCCCTTCCATGCGGCAGATACTTTGCATCAGTTTTAGCAATTTCTCCTATTTCTAACCAACCAGCAATTATTGCAGTATCGCATTTGGATATGTTGAAAAGTTTGTTAACTTTGTCGTATCCATTTAGAAAAATCTGAACACTACAGTGGTACTTTTTTATTATAGCTTGTTCTAATTGGGAAGCATTGTAAATTCCATTTAATTTCATCCACTCGTCAGGATTTTTGTAGCCACTACTTTTGACTTCCACAATTTCATTTCTAATTTTAAAATCATAATCATCATATTTACCATACTGCAACTGAAATTCAAACGGAACATCGTTTGACTCAAGATACTTCTTGAATATTAGTTGTCCGATAGTGCCTATGGTAATCATCGAAATGCGTTGTTCTGTAGCTAGGTGAAATCTGTCATATTCGAATCCAAGCCTATTCTTGGCATGCTCATATGCTTCCTTACCGACAAGTGAATCGACAGTTAATTTCTCGTGCATGGCGCAATGTTACTCATATAGTTACCCGTTATCTGCTTCCGTATTTAGTACGGATTGACTATAGTTCGAATGCACTGATTTCCACATTGTTCTGAAAGCCCCTCACCACCCAATAAACACTCTCCACATCCCTCTCCAAAATCCCATACTCGATCATGTGACGCCTGATAGCTGCGGTGTCATCGTGGTAATTGGCGATAATCGCGTTGAGTTCCTTATCTGGTTGTTGGCATCAGGTGGATGCTGTATTTCTGATGAGACGACGGATTAGAGATACGTGAATTGTGCAACTGACTTCTACAGCGATAACGATAAGTTTCACAACAGGTTCATCGCGGATGGATCAGGACTTACGTTCAAGTGCAACGAATACAAGGAGTAGTTCGCACGGTTTAATGGCGCTAATTCGTAGAATTGCAAAATCGAAATTGAAATCCTGGACAAATTACTAGTTGGTGTCTTCGTCCGAATCGTCATCTTCTTCAATATAAGAGGAACCTTCGCCGACATCTTTACCCATCGCTGCTCGCACTTGTGCAACGAGTTGTTCTGAGCGGAATTCCATATGTGCCTCAAAGTCATCAGTTATCAATTTATCGGCTGAAATTCGATGGGTCCCAATGGATGACAGAACAAAACTCTCATCTACATCAGATTTCTTTGCGAGTGCCATGATATAAACAGATGGAGCGGAACCACCAATGATGCGATTAGTTCTAGCACTTAAGGGCGTTTTATTCAGGATTGAGTTATAACGACTACTTGGGATGTTTTGCTTTTCTGCCCAATCTTTGGGAAATATATGGTGGATATCAATTCCATCATCAAAATATGTAATGTCAGAAATTGATTTCCCGGAGAGCCAATCCTGAGCACCTTCACTGAGCAATTGAGCGTAGAGCCCTTTGTACGCTGCACTGTTCCTCGATCGCAGTGTCCAGAGCCGTTCACGCATGAATTGTGCTTCAAGAATTGTTCTCGGAAGTTCTGCACTTCCGCGCACCCAATTAACCACTTCTGATACATCAAATGCAAAACGAGTTTCCGTCGAGCCACCATACAGTTCGCCGAATATTCCGCACCAGAACCACTGAGATATTTTTGCTTGGGCTTGGTGCGTCTCGGCCTCATGGCCCAAAATCGAAAAAATAGCTGAAAGTGGAATCAATTGAGCGCCGTAGGGAACAAACTTTGAATCAAAGATGTAATTCTGATGGAGAAACTTTGAAGCTTCAATCAGTCCTGAAACTACGGTATTGCCATACTTTTTATACTCATCAAGCGAAAGGGCTAACATATCTGTTCTTTTGCAGCCCATGCGCGGTGCGCGCTCCGCATCAGAGTTTTTTTCGAGAAAAGCCTCCCGACGTTCACGAGTCGAAAGTAAGCATATAGCCTGTAGTAAGTCGGTATTTGAGAAGTCCTTAAGTACTTTGTGTCCTGGAACGTTGAATACTTTTTTCTTGCCTTCCCAGTCAGAGCGTAAGTCATACTCATCAGCAGCGAAAGTTGCGGTCAATAACTCGAACACAGTTAGAGTAACGCCGCCCGTATTTACCTTTTCAAATACCTGGCAAACAGCATCTTTAGCCGTCTCGCTGGGAAGTTCAATGACAGGGATTTGATACTTGTTGAACTTATCTAGAATTTCAAGCTGGAAGCGAAGGAACGTCTTCGATGCTTCTTTATCGTGTTCCCAATACTCCATGTATTCGTGATACCACCCATGCCAGTCGTAGACTTTATTTAGCGGGAACATACGAGCCTTATACTCACTCTCGGGCGATGAGTAGTCAGCATCAAACTCGCCACCAAAAGTCCTCAATTTCTTATCTTCGGTCAGCAACTTGATAGTGTCCTCGCGGTTATCCTCGTCTTTTAATGCTGCATCGATATCTATATAAAACCAACCCTTGATTGCTTTCTTTCGGATGTCTATAGTCTCAATTGCTTCTGGATGCATTAGCGCTCTGTAGAGGGATGTGATGCGCTGTTGCCCATCAAGGATCAATCGCTCAGCCTTTATTGATTTGTCTAACTTAACGCCTTCGACAGGACGCTCCTTAAATTTAACGTTTCCACCTGTTCTGAGCATCATGACTGTACCAACTGGATAACCAAGAGAAATAGATGCAATTAATCCCGCAATATTTCTATCTGCCCAAACCCAACCGCGCTGGAATTCTGGCAATTGAGATTTACCGACAGCCGCCTCTTTAAGAAGTTCCTCAAGTCCTTCTTTTTCAATTCCAAAAGCTCCAACAGACATGTGCGCTCCTAATCTCTAAAGGCTTAAGTGTCCACGATTTGTTTGCAAAATTCGGAAATTCTGCATAATTGACCGGGATTAAACTGGAAATCTGACCATTCGTCAGGGCCAAAGGGTAAGTTTTAAGCATGGCCCTAAAAACCGGTGATGAATAACTGGTCGAACTGCTCGGTCATGGGTCAATACTTCTTACCGGCGAGAAATAGTTTCTCGTACCGGAATTTCAGCGCTTCTCTATTGAGAAGTTTGCTTGAATTACTTAAGTCAATTTGATCAAGTTTCATTCGGGCTGCGTCCGGACCGCTTTCCTTCGTTTCAATCCTCAATGAAATTGGATTTATAGCCCAGAGCCCCGCGTCTAGGGCCCGGTGAACACTTGCCGATAGTAGCAAACCGTTATTTGGGTCTTCTGTACCTCCACTTGCAACCGGGATGATATGCGCAGCATCGAGCATCTCAGTAACATCGATGTTTGTAACTAAACACCTTCCCTCAAAGCGTTTAAGAATATTGAATTTAAAGAGGGGGTCGCGTTCCGCCCTTTCGACGGAAGATTTTGTTGTTCGACGAGTGCCAAAAAGAATCGGTGGATCGCTTAGTGAAGGATCTAGTGCGAAAGTGTTTTGTTCAGGAACAATTCCATGAAATGTGAGTACGCAGATTCGCAACTCATCATCAAAATCATGCAGCCATGCAAGTTCTACCTTTTTCGCACTTCCTAAATTCCTAATGACAAAAATAGGAATACCGAAGAGTTTTGCATTTTTTATTGCTTGAATTTCGTTTGCATCACGGCTGGCTGGTCTATCAGTTGTTGGATAGTGGTAGAGAATTCCAGTCTCATCAACGTCATCGTCATAATGCTTTCCGGTGTGAAGAAGTCCTACCGCAACTCCTTCTGGTGCAACATCAGAAGTTAAGTTCTTATCTACCCAGACGCCAGAAGCACCGCCGTAAATTCCTAGCTCGCGCACTTCATGTGCCGTGAGCAATGGCCAATTGGGCGATTTCTGTAGCGCCTCCCAAGCATCGAGGCGACGTGAGATCTCGCGCTCTACTGAGATAGTCATGGTCAAAAGATAGTCACTCTAAGTGACAAGTCGGAAGATTTAAGGACGTTTTGTCAGTGGCAACCCATAGGCTCTCAATTCCTTGAACCACCATCGAGAGGCACTTCCATGAAGATTAAAGAGATAACTCGTTTACTTGCAGTCTTGTTAGTCGGTTTTGTGTTTGGTTCAGGCCTATCGCCGCTTCATGCCGAAGACGCAACTGTTGCTACGGGTGAAATTCTAAAAGTGTGCATCAATGCTAAAACGGGAGTGATTCGAGTAGCCAACAAGTGCACGAGCGCTGAGAGAAAAACAGTTCTTGGTGGTGTTGGAGCTCAAGGTGCTAAGGGTGACAAGGGTGACATTGGCGCAACGGGCACAACGGGTGCAACGGGATCAACTGGAGCGCAAGGTCCGCAGGGTGAGCGCGGAATCACTGGAGCAACAGGCGCAACTGGCGCACAAGGCCCACAAGGTTTTACTGGTCCGACGGGTGCCACTGGGTCTGTTGCAAGCCTGCGTACACGTTCAATAACAGTTTGGGAGCAATCCTTCGGCTCTTACTGCGGCAGCGGGATATTTGGGTTTACTGCACTTAACGGCAATACATCCTTAAGTTCATTTGGAAATTCAATATCTCTAAACAAGAGCTGCTCCACACTCAATTCAACAAATGTGACTGTCTATGCGCCATAACTCTTAACCCAATAAACACTCTCCGCATCCCTCTCCAAAACCCCATACTCGATCATGTGACGCCTGATAGCTGCGGTGTCATCGTGGTACTTGGCGATAATCGCGTTGAGTTCCTTCTCGGGATACTTGGTGGTGGGGGATAGATCTCGGGCAATGTGGAGCAGGACT